>FZPS01000006.1_pt16 | contig 77356 bp, 66 predicted proteins | sample 1817821 | NCBI WGS metagenome assembly FZPS01 (sample SAMEA104158645, study PRJEB21678) | metagenome | place: Germany | collected 2015-04-21
ATACATATAAATATGGTACATAAACTTGCAGTATCAGCGTAAAACAACAATATTTACAATAAGTTAACAATTTGCAGGCAAAATGACAGTAATTATTCATACAATCATATGTCTATTTAGGCTATAAGTATAAAGTAAGTTTACAATATGGTTCCGAGTATTGATTTTTTGTTTTCGGTATATTAAGATATATATAAAAAATAGATGAGGGGCATATTAATGAACTTTGAGAACAACAAGAAGTATTATCTTCCACGGAAAGTCACATGGCAGATTATAGGCGGTATTATTGCAGCAATAGGCGTGCCATTTTTCTTCCTGAGACAGATGGGTTTCTATGGCGGCACGATGATCGCCTTAATATTGGTATTAATCGGCGTCTGTATTGTTATTTTTGCAAACAGCTCCCGTCCAAGCGATGCTGATATTGAAAACTGTATCGCAATAAAAACTAAGGATGTCATGGAACGGGCACGTATGTACATAGATACACGTGAAAAAATGATAAAAGCATACCCGCCTATGACTTTTTGTGAATATGATTTTTCAGAAGCCGATAGTGAAGAATTCCTTGTCCAGCGCGGAAAGGACGGGCGTTACCGCACAAACAAATACTCATATGCTATTATCACATTTGGGCAAGAAAAGCTCCATACATATATGTATCAATTTTCGCTGACAAAAGATTGGGAGCAGGATACCGCTCTTGATTATAAATATACGGATTTACTGAGTGCTGAAATCGAGCGGATGAGCCATATTTTTAAATTTGGAGTTAAAGGTATCGAGACAAAGGTCGATTTTGAAAGTATGGTTATCCGTAAAAATGACGGCGAAGTTATATTCACAATGCCTGTTCGGCATGCTGCCGACGTCGACAAGACTGTTGAAACGATCAATCACCTTATAAAAAGTCGTAAAGACGAAGCGAGCGGTGCAAACAGCATCTGAGAAAAAAGCCATAACTGAAGGTACATTAATATGTGGTGAAACATCAGAGCTGATGTGCTAAATCATCCTCTCTTTATGAATATAAACAAAGAATAAAATAATGCCCGCAAGGTGAAAATTACCTTGCGGGCATATTTTTAATTATCCCGCAGCCTTATACTGTGCCTTGAGAGGATGTATTAAATGAAAATGCGCAGGATGATTGAATATACAGCCGTTTTTGCAGCCGGAGCCGTTTTATACTCGACAATCGAGGTGCTTTGGCGCGGATATACACACCCGTCGATGGCAGCAACGGGCGGAGCATGTCTTGCCGCAATGTATGCATACGATAAAACGCATGAAAAATGCTCACTCCCGGCAAAAGCTCTTTATGGGGCTTGCCTTATAACGTCGGCGGAATTTGTGGTAGGTTGCGCTGTAAATCTGCTTTTAGGTCAGCGTGTGTGGGATTATTCCGGTTTTCGATTCAACCTGCTCGGACAGATATGCCTGCTGTATTCTATTTTATGGTATTTTTTATCGATACCGGCGTTTTTGCTTTGCCGTTTTACCCGTAGGCTTTTCAGAGCGGGCAGTTGTGAGAGCAATCTTAATATGATAAAATAAAGCAACAATAGTTTAGTTTTGGAGCTTTCGATGGCACGGACATCAAAACACTTACGCAATCGAGGCGGGCGTCGCTTTAAAATACTATTAGCTTTTGCACTTGCAGCGGCTATTCTTGTTGTTATCGCCGCTACGATAGCAGTGGACGTCGCTCGCCGCATACCCGATGGGGTGCTGAGAGCGTATTTTATAGATGTCGGGCAGGGTGACGCTTCAGTTATTCTTTGGAATGGGGGCTGTGTCGTCATTGACGCAGGGACAGAAGCGAGCGCTGAGCGTCTTTCCATATACCTGCGGAAGCTCGGCGTATCGGAGATAGACTGCGCCGTTTTTACACACCCGCACTCAGACCACATCGGCGGCGGGGATGATATTTTAGCAGATTTTACTGTCAAGTCGGTTGTTATGCCTGACTGTGTGGTTGACGGTGAGTCGTATAGCGAGCTTCTTTATTACATAGAAAAAGAAGGGTGCCCAACATATATGGCGACGCCGGGGGATGAATACTCCTTTGGTGATGTAACTATGACTGTTCTTGGGCCGTATACAGAATATGACAATGAAAATGATATGAGCGCTGTTGTTAAGGTCACCTATGGCGATATCGACATCATATATGCGGGCGACGCTGAGGCACGAGCTGAATATGACATAATTGAGTTTTGGGGAGATGATGTGCTTGATGTCGAAGTGCTAAAGGTAGGCCACCACGGTTCATATACATCGACGACGGAGGAATTCCTTGCGGTGACAACGCCTGAGCTTGCCATTATTTCGTGCGGACGCCAAAATGAATACGGGCATCCTCATTCAAAAACACTTGCAAATCTTGATAAGGCCGGCGCATCCGTGTACCGCACGGACGAGGACGGAACTGTTATTATTGAAACAGACGGTGTGAACGTATGGCGGTGTGTGATGGGGTTTCTCGGGCGTTTATACCGGGTTGATAATAAGGGATAATGTGCGATGATATAGGGTTGCGCTGTTTTGACATTAAAGCATAATAAATAGCGTATCTTTACGGCAATAGTATCAACTCTTGTCTGAAAGATACGCTATTTCATTTTCTGTAAGGTGCCGCCATTTGCCGGGAGGCAAAGAACCAAGTTTAACATCGCCTATCGCTGTCCGCGTCAGACGCTTGATTTTAAGTCCAAGCGCTGCGCACATTCGCCGTATCTGACGGTTCCTGCCCTCTTTTAGCGTAAGCTCAACCGTTGTTTCGCCCCCACCGCGAAAGATAAGCTCCACGCCAACCGGCGCAAGCGCGTATGGGGTACCATCGGCCTCAATAATAGTCATCGGCTCTGCGAGCTCGTCAAGGGTCGCATCCGGAACATCGCCGACAAGTGTTATGCGGTATATTTTCGGTATTTCATGGCGCGGATGCATAAGGCGTGCGGCAAGCTCCCCGTCATTCGTCAACAAAAGAAGCCCGCCCGAGTACATATCAAGCCGTCCGACGGGGTATACGCGCACCCCGACATCCGCGGTAAGATCAGCGACAGACCTCCGCCCGCGTTCATCGTGCATCGTAGTGACGACGCCAACTGGCTTATTTAGCATTATATATGTGCGCGGCGACGGGACAGCGCCCCCTGTGACAATCCGCCCGTCAATTTTCAGCGTGTCAGATGCAGGGTCAATTTTATCGCCCGGTTTTGCTGTGGTGCCGTTGATAGCTATGCGCCCGGCGGCAAGCGCCGAGTCAGCGGCACGCCGCGACATGACGCCGCGCTCGGATAAATATTTCTGAATGCGGATTTTTTCCATAGTTATTTGATATTTTTAGCCTTCAGTTCATCGGCCATTTGCCGTAGATATGAAAGTGAATGTGTCAGTATTTTTGTATCAATGGGCCGGACGCTAAAATCGGCGGGCGATTCAAGCGTGAAGGAACCTTTGTAATGCGCGTCAGATAATGCGTGCCATAAAGCTGAAAAGTCAACAGTGCCCTCGCCCGGGTGAAGAACCGGGCGAATACGGGAAAAATCGCCCACATCCCCTCCAAAATCGCTTATGTGTATATGCGTTATACGTCCATCTGCCATAAGTTCGCTTTTTTCTATTGCTTCGTTTTGGCCGTGGAGCCGTCCGAAGCGCACGTCGTATATAAAATCAACATCATAGCCAGCAATCTGCCGCCAGCGAGTGAGAGGATCGGCCCGGGTGCACGGAATGTTTTCAATGAGGGGCCGAACGCCGAATTTATTTGCTATTTCAATGATTTTAGGCAAAAAAGACACATTGTATTCAAAGTGCGAGTCAGACTCGTCGGCGCCCCATAAATGAAGGACAATGCGCCGCGCAGAGAGTAGCTGCGCTTCGCGGCAGTTTATCTCCCAGCGCCGGATTGCCTCCTCGGCATCGTCCTCCGAGCAGCACGACAATAGAATGCCTATTTCCTTTTCCGCGTGAATGATGGGGCAGAAAAGCCCGCTGTCTTTTATTGTGCGCCTTACATCATCAATCACAGGGTAAAGAGGGGGCATAATAAGGTATTCAATGCCGTCCGCACCTGTCTTTTCACAAATGGAGGGAAGAATTGTTTTTATTACGGAGTAGTCGTAGCCTGTGCTGCGGCCCATGACTGTTCCCGTTGAAACAAACACTTCGTTCATTATTAAAACCGAATCTCTTTTAAAAATACTTAGTACAAAGCAAAATCAAAGTGATTTTATAAATTTTTCGATTTTTTCAAGCGCAAGAGTTATGTGGCGAACGGAGTAGGCATATGAAATGCGCGCATATCCCTCACCGCACGCGCCAAATGCCGTACCGGGGATAATGGCAACGCCGCCCTCGTATAAAAGGCGCTCGCAGAAGCGCTCGCTTTTCATGCCGAAGCTGCCGATATAAGGCCAAACATAAAAAGCTCCCTGTGGCATAAAGCAGTCTATGCCGATACTGCGCAAACCGTTGACTATGTACCTGCGGCGGCGGTTGTACTCGTTTGTCATTTCAGCGATGTCGTCATCTCCGTTTTTCAGAGCTTCAATCGCTGCGTATTGTGCCGTTGTCGGCGCGCACATAATGGCGTATTGGTGAACCTTAAAAATGTGTTTTACTATCTCCGCAGGAGCGGCAAGGTATCCGAGGCGCCAGCCAGTCATGGCGTAAGCCTTTGAAAAACCGCTTGCGATGATTGTGCGCTCGCGCATACCGGGAATGGAGGCGATTGATACGTGCTGCCTTTCATATGTAAGCTCGGCGTATATCTCATCTGAGAGGATAAGAATATCCGTGTCGCGAAGTACGTCAGCTATTGCCTCAAGATCCTCCTCTGCCATAATAGCGCCCGTTGGGTTGTTCGGAAAAGGAAGAATTAACAGCTTTGTCTTATCTGTTATTGCAGCGCGCAAATCAGAGGCAGTTAGACGAAAATCGTCTTTTTGCTTCGTTTCTATTATCACAGGAACGCCGCCCGACAGTCTGACAATAGGCTCATAGCAGACAAAGCACGGCGTCGGCATTATGACTTCATCACCTGGGTTCACAACCGTGCGAATCGTCAGGTCGATTGCTTCACTTCCGCCTACTGTTACAATTATCTCGTTGTTTGGTGAATAATTGAGATTGAAACGGCGGGCGAAGTATTTTGATATTTCAGAGCGAAGCTCGGCAAGACCGCTGTTTGACGTATAATATGTGCGGCCTTCCTCAAGGCTGTGTATACCTGCCTCGCGTATGTGCCAGGGGGTTACGAAGTCAGGCTGCCCGACAGTCAGCGATACAATATCCTTCACCTCGTCGAGCAAATCGAAATATTTACGTATTCCCGACGGTTCTATTCCCAAAACAGCGCGAGATAATAGTTCTGAATAAGGTTTCATATGAAATCGTGACCCCGTTCATCTTTTTCGACGACGCCGTAAACAACTCCGTCGTATTTATATTTACGAAGAACAAAGTGCGTTGATGTGGAAAGCACGCCATCAATAGTAGACAGCTTATTCGCTACAAAATTTGCGACTTCCTTCATCGAGCGCCCTTTTATTACGCAGGAAAGGTCATATCCGCCGGACATGAGCGTCAGGCTCTCAACCTCCGGGTAATTGTATATTTTTTCGGCTATATAGTCAAAACCGCGGTCGCGCTGAGGAGTAATTTTAATTTCAATAACGGCGCTGACGTATTCACGGTCTGTTTTATCCCAGTCAATGACAGCACGGTAGCCTAAAATAATGCCTGTTTTCTCAAGCTGCTCAATTTCAGCGCGAACTTCGTCAACGTCGCGATTCAGCATGACGGAAATCTGCTCAGGTGTGAGGCGAGCATCTTGTTCAAGAAGTTTCAGTATCTCGTTCATGAAAGGTTACCCCTTTTATGTTTAATTTTTTCAGTTATCTGATCATATGAAAGACCGTATTGTGATGCGATATCTCGTGCGTAGCTGCGTCCATCCGGCATCGCACGCCTTATTTTAAAGTTACGCTGTCCGTCGCTTATGCCGGCAACAAGGTTGTCGACCTTTACGCCACCCTCGCGTGCGCTGTTTTTGTTGATTTCATCAACTTTTGATGCAAGTTCATGCAGGTGTGTTGAGAAAAGACAGCGACATCCGAGTACGGCGAAGCCGGTCAGCACTTCGGCGGCAATATAAGAGGCTTCATAAGCGCCTGTTGATGAAAGAGTCTCGTCAAGTAGAACAAGACTATTCGGCGTAACGCGGTCAAAAATTTCTTTTAAGCGTGCACATTCCTCGCCAAGCCTGCCTTTGTCGATCGTGTCCTCGCTTCCCGTCGGGAAGTGTGTATATATACCGTCAGCGGGAGAAATAACGGCAGAATCGGCAGGCACAGGCATTCCAAGCATAGCAAAGGCAACTGCTTGACCAAGAGCACAGGTAATAACTGATTTGCCACCGCGGTTTGGCCCTGTAAGAACATAAATCATCGCATCATCATCAAAAATGAGGTCGTTTTTGACAATATCGTCATCGATGCGCAGTGCGACAACAGGATTATAAAGATTGTAAAACTGTAAAACGCGCTCGCTCGCCGGACGTATTTCAGGACGGCAAAGTTTCACCCCCCGCTTTTTCAGCGCTGCATTGACGCGCGACGCTTTTACTACAAATTCAATCTCGGGCAATATTCGCAGAAGAAAATCTGTATTTTCAAGCACATACATCTGTATGACACGGCGCCACGAGTGAATCGAACTTCTGAAGACATCGTTTATCGCCGAGTAAAAAGCGTGAGCAGTAGCATACTGCTGATTTTCGCTCTGCCCCTTCATGAATGGGGTGAGCGGGGCTATGCACGTCATATCGTCGCGGCGGAAGTCAAGGCGCAGTATTTTATCGATTACTTCACCGCTCTTAAACGGGCGGGAATTTATTGAAAGAACGCCTGCATAAACCGGGCGGAGCTGTGAATCAAGGTTGACGCCTACAGTTATGCTTTTTATATCGCGGACGCGCTGTGTCAGTGCGGAGAGTTTTTCATTTAAGTCACGATAATACTCGCTTTCCGTCAGCTCGTTGATGCGGGTGGCAAGTGTTTTAAATGCCTCGCTTTTAACTTTATCAGCAAGCGGCGCAAAACCGTCGTGCAGTATAGATATACATAACGTGTAAAGCTCTATTTCCGTAATTGAGAAAAGGTACGATTGTGTTTCCGCGGTGCCGACGGCGGTGCCAGCCGCAAGCCTGCGAAGCTCGCCAATGTCAAGCAGTACCGGGACAACGCGCGAGAGAGTCTCAGCGATCTCGGGAAATTCGGCCATATCGTCGAAAACATCCTGACGATACCGTATGACTTCAGGTGCCACTGTGAAAAAGTCAGAAAGCGAGCAGTTTTTCAAATCAAAAAGCAAATCAAGCTCAAGCTGCTCGACTGTTTCTTCAGTGATGTCCGGTAACGGGGTTGATTCATCATACATTGGCGGATATAAAAGGCTAAATTCGGATAAATCCATTGCTAATACACTCCGAAAACTACAGCATCACATGCGAACACAGGTGAGTGTGAGGTGCATGTGAGCTAATTATTCTGATGATGATCGTATGATTATAACACAAAACACGACTTTTTAAAAGTTTTGATATAAAAATATTCTTACTTTTTTCATTGTGGCAAATAAACTTTTATGATAATATTATATTTGAGGTATTCTGTTTTTTCATAATTATTATATCAATATTACATCAAGCTGTGAATTTATGCCGCTTGATGGAGGGAGCGTTGAGTGGCGAAAGGTAAGTCAGATTATGATTGTTATATAAAGACAGAATTTGCTAATATTCCTGTTCGTAGTTATGATGCCATCGTCGTCGGAAGCGGCGCCGCTGGCTATGGCTGCGCCGTTTCGCTTGCTCAGGGAAGCGTGGGGAGTGGCAGCAATATTAAAATATGCATAGTCACCGAGGGAAGGCTGATGGGAACCTCCCGAAATACGGGCAGCGATAAGCAAACGTATTATAAATTGTCGGCGGTGGCCGATTGTGATGATAACGCTCGCGCGATGGCACTTAATTTAATGGCGGGCGGTTCAATGCACGGTGATATTGCATATGCCGAGGCGATAGGGTCGCAGAGGGCATTTTACAGGCTCGTTGCGCTCGGCGTGCCATTCCCGCATAACGAATACGGTGAATATATAGGGTACAGAACCGACCATGACACACGCTCGCGCGCGACATCATGCGGCCCCCTGACATCAAAATATATGACTGAGGCGCTTGAGCGCGAGGCAACGCTTCTTGGTGTGCCGCTACATGACGGTTATCGTGTAGTTGCCATTATAACCGATTCAAATGGAGAGGCGGCAGGCGTGCTTGCCATGGCGAAAGATGAAGCAACAGATGAAAATCCATTTGGACTTAGCATTTTTGCATCAAAAAACATTGTTTACGCCGTTGGCGGGCCCTCGGCTATATATGTGTCAACTGTTTACCCGGAGAGTCAAACGTGCGCTCTCGGCGCCGCCCTGATTGCCGGTGCAAGAGGAGCAAACCTGACGGAAAGCCAGTATGGTATTGCGTCCATCACACCGAGATGGAATTTGTCCGGTAGTTATCAGCAGGTATTGCCACGTTACATATCAACTGATTCTGACGGTAAAAACGAAAGGGAGTTTCTTTGTGATTATTTTGCATCAGCAGGCGAGTATCTCAATGCACAGTTTTTAAAAGGGTACGAATGGCCTTTTTCACCGTCAAAGGTATGTGACAAAAGCGGCCGGCTTTTATCGTCTGCCGTTGATCTTGCCGTAATATGCGAGGAGAGAAAAGGGCGGCGTGTATTCGTGGACTTCACACGCAATCCCACCGGACTTATGCGCGGCTGTGAGGCAGACATTTCACTTGCGGGAGTTGTTGCCTGCGAGTACCTTGAGAGGTGCGGCGCTACAGGCGGCACGCCAATATCGCGTCTTGCCCGCATGAATCCGAAGGCTATTGAGCTATATCGCTCGTATGGCGTCGATTTATATAAAGAGCCGCTTGAAATTTCAGTCTGTGCTCAGCACTGCAACGGCGGGCTTGAAGTTGACATGTGGTATGAAACTACTGTCCCCGGCCTTTTTGCAATCGGCGAGGCTGCAGGCGTTTTCGGCGTTAGCCGCCCGGGCGGCAGCGCTCTCAACTCAACTCAGGTCGGCGGAATCCGTGCGGCTGAAAAAATACTTTCACGGCTCAGAGCGGGCAATGCCACGCCGCCAACACTCGCACCTGATGATATTTACCGCATAACACCGGATATTTTTCTCCCAGGACGCGGATGTATATTATCACGTGATGATATTATGCGCAAGCGCGACCAGTACGCATCAAAAATGACGGCGGCCGGGGCTGTTTTCCGCCGCGCAAAGGATGTCGCGAGCGCTCTTGACTTTGTAAGGGCGGAAATAGCTCGCTTTGGTGATTACGGTGCCGGAACATTTGATGAGGCACGCGAGCTTTCAATAAATCGTGACATTTTATTAACGCAGTTTGCATTTTTGTCGTCAATATCCGCCTATATAGAAGATGGCGGTGCTTCAAGAGGCTCGTATCTTGTAACAGAGCTGACACCGGAGGAGATTTTGCGTCAAAGAAAGCCGATAAAAATTGACACCGCTCACAAAAAATTCGTATTGTCTGTCGCTATGGATAGCAGGGCATCGGTTGCAAAGCCAATTTGGACGCCCACAAGACCCCTTCCCAAGAAGAGCGAATACTGGTTTGAAACAGTATGGGCGGATTTTGAAAACGGTGCCATATACAACCGATAACGCTGTTAATTTTAGATTAATTAGATTAATAAGTAGTTATGATATTCTTATTTATTTTTTTATATGTAACAAATAGTTGACAAAATATACATATATGGTAATTAAAATGTTAATAATGAGTTCAGTTTTTAAGGAATCCTCGATAAAAAGATACAGTTTTACAAAAAGGAGACGAGCAATGCCTGATATCACACAAAAGCAAGCAGAAGACATAATAACAGAGGCATCACAAGAGTCGCAGGAAACTCAGTTGACACAGGATGAGGCATACTCAATTTTTAAGGCACTCGTTGCAGAGGTTGATAAGGTGATTATTGGAAAACACCCTGAAATTATACTTATAACTTCTGCGCTTTTAGCGGGCGGCCATGTTCTCATCGAGGATGTGCCCGGAGTTGGGAAAACGACACTTGCATCAGCACTTGCAAAGGCAGCGGGCCTTTCTTTTAAACGCGCGCAATTTACCCCTGACGTTATGGCATCTGACATAACCGGATTTAATATTTACAACCGTAAAACGGAAAGCTTTGAATTCCGCGAAGGGCTTGTTATGTGCAATTTGCTTCTTGCCGACGAAATCAACCGTGCCTCTCCTAAGACACAGTCGTCTCTACTTGAAGCAATGGAGGAATCACGCGTTACCGTTGACGGTAAAACATATACGATCCCAGATCCTTTCATGGTCATAGCAACGCAAAACCCGGCGGGTTATGTTGGTACTTATCCGCTCCCCGAAGCTCAGCTCGACCGTTTTATGATAAAAATAGCGATGGGATATCCTACACTTAACGAGGAGATTGAGATAATCGACAGCCGACGCGAGAATAACCCTCTTGCTGATGTGAAAACTGTTGCTGATGTTGCAACTATCAGAGGCATGCGTAAACATATTTCCTCGATTAAAGTTGATCCCAAAATCTATAAATACATCGCAACTCTCGTACAGGTTACGCGCACTCACCCGCTTATATCGCTTGGCGCCAGCCCGCGTGCATCTGTCGCTCTTATGCGCATCTCACAGGCGTTTGCTTTTACGCGTGGGAGGTCATATGTGCTGCCGGACGACGTTGCTGCAGTATATACGCATACAGTCGCCCACCGTCTAATTCTGAAGCAGGAAGCGAAGCTTAATCGCATCTCAGCAAGAGATATATTGACGGAACTGAGCCGTACGGTTGATGTGCCGTATGTAACAGAGCGCGAACAAAAGAAATAATAGCCGACACCCACGCGCGGGAGCCGGCAGATTAATGCCGGGCCGCAAACGCGGCCCGTCTTTGGATTTTTACATAAGCAGCGGAGATAGAACGAAACAGCGCACAAATGGGCGCTATAGTGCTCAAGTAACGCTATTGTAGCGCTGCAAAAACACCGCTGGCGTTTCCATGATTATTATTATCGCCCCCCTGATATAACGCTCAACTCCTCTTTTGAGCCAGGGGCAATTACATGTGTACAAGGACGCCATAGATGAAAACTATGAAAACAATAAAAGCAGATAATGTTATTAAGCAAGAGAATATAACGCGACATCGGTTTTCCGTTTGCCGGAACTTTATTATGTATATATTTCTCCTTGCGTTCGCCATCATTTTCACACAGGCGTTGCGTTCTCCAGTATCGAACGTACTTTTCTGGTTCATGTTGCTGTTGCCAATCGGTCTTTTAATTTATACTGCAACAGGACTTAATGCGATACGTGTTTACGTCACATCAAAAGAGACAACGGCCGTAAAAAACGAAATCGTTTCGTATGAATTCCGTATTATAAACGATTCAATAATCCCGTATCCATTTGTCGATGCGCAGCTATCAATACCGAGCGAGGATGGCGTCAAGTGTGTAGACAGAATTGTTTCTATGTCACTGATACCGACAGGCTGTTACATCTTTGAGAATAAAATGCGCTTTCGGTATCGCGGCAGCTATCGTGTTGGTGTTGCTAATATATATGTGCAGGACTTTTTCCGTATATTCCGCCTACGCCTTACTGTTGATATATATAACGATATTTATATATTACCACGCCGCATTCCGCTTGAGCGGAGCACATACAACGCCCCCTCCGATATGCCGACAGACAGCAATGTGATTGTTCGCGGCAACGAGTCAAGCGAACGGAGCAATATTCGTGAATACCGTACGGGAGACTCGCTCAAGCATATACACTGGAAGCTTTCCTCAAAAATGCAGGACATTCAGGTAAACGAGTATATGCCCAACACAGGTAAAAACGTTTACATCTTCTGTGACTTTGCCCAGCTGCAGAGCAGCGAGGAGAAGGAAGTCAAAAAAGGGCGGGTGGAAAGCAAGCAGAAGAAAGAGAAAAACAAAAAGAAACGTGTCAAAGTTAAGCTGAACCCGGCATCACCGCGTGAGAAAAGCCAAGAAGAACGCTTCGCTGACGCTGCATATGCGGCAAAGGCTGTTGCCAAAGCAAGGGAAGCGTTGAAACAAGAGGGCAACGCTGATGAGACTTTTGCCGCATCGGAGACGAAGAATATATCAGTTGACACATCCAACACCGGTACTTCCGATACAGATACAATAGCAAATACTGATGCTGATAAAGATGTCGTTTTAAGTGAAGATAAAGATAACGATATTAAGCGCGACAACGAGAGGTTTGGTACGAAGAATTCAAAGGACAGTATTTCATACGAGAGTTATTTCGCACGCGCGAACGATATCTTCCCCGAACATAAGAATGATATGGATTATTTCTGTGCAGATGGCGTGTCAGAGCTTGCAATCGGTGCTGCCCTACGTGAAATTGCTGAGGGTAACAACGTCACTCTTATGTGGTTCGACAGCCGCGCCGAGAGTGGCTACGCCAGTTATATGCTGCGTTCTTATGCTGACATTGATGCTGTGTTCAAATATTTTGCAACAGCTCCGCTTGCGCCATATGAATGTAAGGTAACACGTTTGCCTGATTTGATAAGTGACGTTCAGAATCCGACATTCTTATTTGCTACAGCTGCGGTTTGCATTAATAATACGGAGGAATTTGCCAATGCGGCAAATAGAATGGGGGCCGAAAGGACAGAAATATTGTTTTTTAATCCAATGGAGCGCTATCAAAATCCCGAGCTTAGACGCGAATATATCGAAGTTTGCCGCTCTCAGCTTGAGTGGAGCAATATTACCCTAAACGAAACACGTATTGCATGAGATAAGCCTGCGCGTGGGCAACAATGCAAATCTACCGGCAAGTTTTGACGCTTTATACGTTAGACTAAAGATAAAAAAGCTATTAAAATGCAAAAGGAGGGGTGCTGCGTGTTTTAACACGCAGTCGAACTCAAGTGGCCCGTAAAAAGGATGAATTAATCACTAACAATAATTTAAATAATGGTGCTGGCACAGAAAAAAAGCACGCAAGGACAGCCATACTTGCTAAATTTAAGAAAAAAGCAAGGGATGCTGAACCTTCTTTGCCTAAAAAGCAAAATAATCAAGAGAGTCCGTCGAAAAGAAGCGTATCAATATCGACGCTTGCGTGCCTGCCGTCGCAGCAAAGACGCTCCCGATTCTCTTTATATATCGGGTTTTTTAGTCGTGCTTTGACGGCGGCAGTCGCCATTTGTGGGTTATCTCTTTTCGTATGCGATGCTTTTTTAATTGTTACAGAGAGGGCCCCGTTTACTGCTGTTTTATACCCGTCGCTCATTTTTTCAGTATTAGTCGGCGCAATGTGTCTGAATTATTACGCCCTCATCGGCGGGATTGTTTTGATTGGCGGTGGATTTACGGCATGGGCGTCAACGAATTCAGTCGATATATTTAATTATATCGCCGCGTCAATCACATCGTTTTATAACGCAGCAATTGAGAGAATTGCTTATGCCGGTTTAGTCGGAATAAAACGCTATGCGTTGCCGGAAAACTTTGCCGCCGCATACGATAAAACCTCTCTGTATAACATGAGCGTCGCCATTTTTACGCTTATTATGGCCATAATTTTCGTACCGGCCATAATTAAGCGTGTCAGGATGAAATACATCATCATAATGGGCGCTTTGATTGTCACACCCATATTTTTATATAACGTGATGCAAGACAACTGGGGGTTTTCCCTATTGCTTGCCGGATTGTCAGGTGTTATCGTCCTTTGGCTTTATGACAGGCGCTATACTATGCCGTCAAAACGGAAGATGATAATATACGAACTCTCCGAGCTTTCACCTGCAATAGCAGATTCTCTACGTGATAATGGCGCAGCTCCTATGGGTGAAGATGCGGACAGCAAAACCGGTGATAGAAATAAAAAGAAAAGCCAAACTTTCTTTGCGCTGTTTAACCGGCCGCACGGCAAGGATACTGATATTGAATCCGCTCTTACATTAATGAGCCCGCGCGAGCGTCGTTCCCGCATGCGAGAGCAGCGCACTATTAAGCGCGCTCAGCGTGCTGAAGCTAAGCGTCTGTGTAAAAAAGAAAAGAGGGAAGCAAAAAAGCAGTCTCGTCTGACAGACGATATGCTTTTACCAAACACAGCTCTCGGAGGCTTTGCTGGATTGCTTTCATCCGCATTCATTTTTCTTTTAATACTGTTGCCGACTCTTGTCATTGACAAGGCTTATAATAGAATTGGCTTTATTAGTAAGTTCATGGAAACAGCTCGTATTTATGTATCCGCATTTATCACGGGCGAAGACGTGGACTTAAATAACGTATCAATTTTCGGTGAAAAAGGGGAGAACACAGGACCTCGTTCGATTGCTCTCGATTATCCGGAGTTTACAGGTGAGAAGGTCGCCCTTATCGAGACACCTTATAACACGCCTGTATACCTGCGCGCCTGGATAGGCACACGGTATGAGGATGATCACTGGTATTCGGCGACTCTTAAAGAAATTGACAGCTATAAAGATAAGTTTGGTAAGAATTTTACACCGGAGTCAATTACGGAGAATTTCTACAAAGCCATTTATCCGAGGTACGATGACTACGCTTCAATTTCGGGATATAAAAACAATATGTCCTATGGCTTTATAATCGAGCATGTAAGCTTTACGAAACTGAATGGTAAAAGTTCGCTTTTATATATCCCATCGTTTATAAAGCCGTCCGCCGGATTGTTGCGTTATAATACGACAGAACCGACATATCTCCCAAATGAACCGTATTTTGATGGTGTGTGGATATCAAAATTCTTCATTAAAGACACGCGGTATACGACGATTTCACTTGTCACGACGATGAGAAACAAAGATGTCGGGCTTAATATGTATAATAATATGATTTATTACGACGAGATGATGAGTATTATTTTGTCGGACAAGATCAAAGAAATCGAGAAAATGAGCGAGCAGGAACGGGAGAATTATTATGAACTGCTTGAGCTTTGGCTTGCTTGTGGTTTTTGCAAAGCAAAGGGTTACAATTCGACAATAGAAAATATTTACTTTGGCATACACTCAAGTAAAGACGATGAGACTTCGCAAATTAACGAAAGTGATATTGATAAAAAACTGATTAAAAACCCGGAACTCCTCAAAGAGCATTATTCACAGCTGTTGAATAATCCGAGTAAAGCAATAAAATATGAAGGAGAACTCCTTGTAAAGCGCTATGTTGAAGATATGACCGCCAAAGAACGTGAGGCGCTTATCGATGCGTATAAAAAGGAGAAGATTTACGGGGAATATGTAAAGAAAACTTACACTCAGATAGACAAAAAAGATGAAAAATTCTTAAAGAATTTTACAAATGAGATTCTTTTGGAATCCTTAAGTGATATAGCGATTATCAATGACGAGGATTCTCAATTACAGTTTGACAAAAAGGACTATCACCGTGTAATCCTCACTTTCATCGATTATCTTAGTAAAAACTATACCTACAGTCAGACACCCCCTGAGGAGGAAACAGATATATCAACTGATACATTAGACAGCGCCGAAACGAACAGCGTTGAAACGGGCAGCGTTGAAACAGAAAGCGCTGAAACAAACGAGCAGGCGGATATTAGGGCAATACAGGATTTTCTCCTAAGATCTAAACGCGGCTATTGTGTGCAGTTTGCATCAGCCCTAACCCTTATGCTGCGCTCGGTTGGTATTCCCGCGCGATACTGTGAGGGATTTATAGCATCAGAATTTATAAACACTTTCCTTATAAATGATGACGCACTTACACGTTATAAATGTGAAGTGAAGGACAGTAACGCGCACGCATGGGTTGAAGTTTATTACGATGATATAGGCTGGGTGCAGTACGAAGCGACACCGCCTTATCTTGCCGGTATGTATGGTGATGAAGCACCTGACAGTCAATCACCCGAAAAAGAAATAAATATTGTAGATCCAAATAAAGACACAACACCGGAAGATATAAATGGTCCCGAAGTTGACAAAGGCTACAAGATCTCTGATACCCCTTTAATGATTATTATTTGCGCGTCGATTGTCATAGCTGTCGCTTTAGTCATAACGGTGATAGTAATTATAACTGTCAAAAAATCAATAGCTGAAAAAACTGTTGCGGCACGAGAGAGGCTTATACGCCGGACAATGGATTTATCAGTTGATATGACGGATGACGAGATACGCTCCGGCGCTCGCGATATGTGCTACGGGATTTTTGCTCTCTTTAAAGCACTTGGCGAGGAGCCGGCGGCAGGTGAGCTTTCTGATGCTTATGCGGAGCGTCTTGACGAAACCTTTGGCTCGGCATCACCGATTAAGCCACGCGAGATGCTTGATTATGTCCAAAAAGAGGAGTTCGGAGACGGCTTGACTCGACGTGAGCTTTCACTGCTTGCCGAGTATTATCGCGATCTTACAACAAATATTTACAACGGTCTTGGACGTTTCAATAAGATCCGATTCCGTTATGTCAAGAACCTGCTATAACAAATGTGTATAGTATCCGTTATGCGATTTACGCATGCACTGATTTGATCGGAATAACGTCCGCATTATAGTAGAAATTGTGCGATTTTTACTTTTGCGGCACAACCCCCGTGTTAAGCCGCAGGCTTTACAACGGGGGTATTGATTTATTGCGAATCATAGTTTATAATCACGATATTGTTAAAAAAACTTGAGCGGAGGGAATACTTTTGAGCTGTAAGGCATCAGCGCCAGCGCTCGCATATCTTGGCGATGCCGTGATTACCCTTTTTGCGCGCCGCTTCCTTTTATCGCTCGGCATCGAAAACCCCGCCGTATGCAGCGAGGAATCGCTTTTATTTGTAACCGCGACAGCCCAGAGCGCTGCTTACGAAAACATTAAAGACACATTGACACAAAAAGAAGCTGATATATATCGGTTGGGGCGAAATGCCAAACTCACCACTCCAAAAAGCTCAACCCCACTTGAATATCACCGTGCAACAGGATTTGAAGCTATTTTTGGATATCTTGATTCGATAGGTGACACCGCTCGTGCGAAAGAACTGTTTTCGCTTGCGTATAGCGGTGTTATGGAATATATACGAACAAGGCACATGGTGTCATATGAAATAAATGAGGCTTTGTGATAATGAAAAAAATAAGAGTAATGAGTATTTTCGGGACAAGGCCGGAAGCTGTTAAAATGTGTCCCCTTGTATTAGAGCTTAAACGTCGACCCGAAATAGAATGTATAGTTGCGCTGACAGGACAACACCGCGCTATGCTCAATTCTGTCATGAAGACGTTTGGTGTTGTCGCTGACTATAACCTTGACATTATGCGTCCGAGACAGACGCCGACGACGATAGCAGCCGATGTGTTATACGGACTTGATCCGATTCTTAAGGAATCGTCACCGGACATTGTGCTTGTACACGGTGACACAACGACAAGCTTCGCATCAGCGCTTGCTGCTTTCCATCTAAAAATCCCTGTTGGACATGTGGAGGCAGGACTTCGGACGTACAATAAGTATTCGCCTTTTCCAGAGGAAATGAACCGCACTCTGACAGGGCGTATAGCGACGCTTCACTTCGCGCCGACTGAGAGGAACCGTCGCAACCTTCTTGCCGAAGGGGTGTGCGATTCTTCAATATACGTGACCGGCAACACAGTCATTGATACATTCCGTTATACGGTGAGGGAAGATTATAAATTCGAAGCGGAGCCGCTTCGTGCTCTTGATTTTAACGACAAAAAGATGCGGTATATTACGTTGACTGCCCATCGCCGTGAAAATCAGGAGGGCAACAGCCATGGCGGAATTGCAGCCCTTTGCCGTGCTGTTAAGAGATTAACAGAAAAATATGACGATATAGCGTTCATATATCCTGTTCATTTATCACCCGATGTGCGCGATATTGTCTTCCCGATACTTTCTAAAGTTGACCGTGTAATACTGACAGACCCTCTTAATTTGACCGATATGCACAACCTCATGGCAAAGTCCTACATAGTCATAACGGATTCAGGCGGGCTTCAGGAAGAAGCACCGTCGCTTGGCGCACCGGTACTTGTCGTACGACGTGAAACGGAGCGACCTGAGGCAGTTGAAGCGGGAACGGTGAAAATTGTAGGCATATCGGAGGATGATATATTTGCCGAAGCTTCCCGGCTTCTTGATGATGCGACTGAATACGCTAAAATGGCTCGCAGTATCAATCCATATGGCGATGGCCATGCCTCGGAAAGAATTGCCGACGCAATAATCGCTTATTTTAAAGAGGTGTGGGGAAGCAGCAATGAAAAATAAAATAGAAGACGGTGGTAAGAAAATGAAGAAGTTCGTATCGGAATTCCGCGATTTTATCATGCGAGGCAATGTTCTTGACATGGCGGTTGGCGTAATCGTCGGTGCTGCTTTCAACAAAATTACAGCGTCGCTCGTTAATGACGTTCTCATGTCTTTTATCGGTATGATTGCCGGTGGCCAAAACTTTACGGACAGGCTTAATATAGTTTTGGTCAAACCGACATACAATGATGTCGGTGAGGTCATTGATGCGGGCGTGACAATTGGCTTCGGGTCATTTTTAGCGACTATAATCGATTTTATAATTATTGCATTTGTTGTCTTTATTATCATCAAAATTTTCAACCGTGCGCGAGCCATTGCAACAAAGCGTAAGCTTGAGGCGGAGAAGGCAGAAGCAGAAGCTAAAGCTGCTGCGGAAGCGTTAAAGCCTTGTGCTCCAACGCAGGAGGAGATTCTCATTGAGATACGCGATCTTTTGAAGACCGCATACAGCTCGGATGAAGCGAGCGGCAATAAGACTACAATGTAAGGTAAAACATAAGATATAAAAAATGATTCCAGCACAAACGCCGGGCGGTGATGTATTTATTCATCTCCTTTACGCCCGGCGGATTTTTGAGGAATAAGTGCAGGAGGAAATAATATTGGAGCTTTACGAAAGGACTCTTGAGCGTGACTATGTGTTCAAAGGTAAAGTCATAAATGTACGGCGCGATACGGCACAGTTGCCAAATGGGAAGGCAGCAGACCGCGAGGTTATTGAGCACACAGGTGGCGTCACCATAGCGGCACTCACGGACAATGATGAGCTTCTTTTCGTTCGTCAGTTCCGTTATCCTATTGGTGAAGTTTTAATGGAGCTGCCGGCGGGGAAGCTGAAGGCGGGGGAAGACCCGCTTACCGCCGCCGCGCGTGAGCTGCTTGAAGAGACAGGCGCTGTTGCGCGTAACTTTTATGATCTTGGCTGGATTTATACATCCTCTGGATATACGACGGAACGTCTTTATATTTATGCGGCGGATGGCCTCACTTTCATAGGCCAACGCCTTGATGAGGACGAGTTTCTTGATGTTCTGCGCGTGCCACTCACCGAAGCTGTCAGGCATTCAGCCGCGGGCGGCTATGGTGATGCTAAAACAGACATCGCTATATTGCGTTTTGACGCACAGCGCCGGATCGGTATGCTGGAGCCGATTCGGTTTTAACGCAAATAAATCCGCATGTGTGGATAGTTTCAGCAAGCAAATACTACGAAGTCAGGATATGTATTAACTTGAAAACCATAAGTTCAATTAAACGCAATTTTGTCCGTGAAAAACTGTTTTACATGACGCTTCTGAAGGTAGGAATCCCCATAGCGCTTCAGAACATGCTTGGTTATTTCGTAAACTTAGCAGACACGATTATGCTCGGGAAAGCCGATAATACAGGTCTGCTCATGTCTGCGTCATCGCTTGCAAACCAGCCTTTTTTCATTATGGCAATGGTTTGCTTTGGACTTTCAGGTGCGGCAGCCGTTCTCAATACGCAGTATTACGGTAAAGGTGATTTTGATGCGATACGCACCGTATTTGCGATTATTTTAAGAGCGTCTGCTGTAATATCAGTTGTATTTGGCGCGGCTGTTCTTCTGTTTCCGACGCAGATAATGACATTATATTCGGCTGACCCAAAAACTGTTGCAACCGGAGCTGTTTACCTTAGTGTTATGGGCTGGGCGTACATATTTTATGCCATAACAAGCGTCATGCTTCTTGTACTCCGCTCCGTCGCTGTTACAAAAATCTCAGTATGGGTCTCACTTGCGTCGCTCATAACGAATGTTATCGGAAACTGGATTCTTATTTTTGGCAATCTTGGGTTCCCCGCGATGGGTATAAAGGGAGCGGCACTTGCTACTTTATTTGCACGTGCTGTTGAGTTTATAATAGTATCGGTTTATGTATTTAAATTTGAGAAAAAGCTCTCTTTCCGTATTACTGACATATTCCGACGCAGCCGTGTTCTATCGAAGGATCTATTAAAATACGGAACTCCCGTCCTTGCTAATGAAGTTTTGTGGTCGCTTGCGATGACAGCACAGGCATCAATACTTGGTCACATTACTTATTCAACCGGAGATCCGGTTGCTGCAAATGCAATATGCAGCACAGTTCAGCAGATCTCGACACTATTCGTATGGGGCGTTGCTCATGCAGGTGCGGTTCTTGTCGGCGGGGCAGTTGGTGAGCGTGATACTGAAAAAGTTATTATACGCTCACAGACGCTTCGATATATCAGTTATATAGTCGGAGCACCCGGCGTTCTGTTCATAATCGCAACGCGCGGGATAGTTCTTGATATTTACGATATCGAACCGGAGACGAAACAGCTTGCAAATGCCATGCTGATAGTTACAGCAATAATTGTTTTCTTCCAGTCAAGCGCTTCCATACATATTGTCGGTACGCTGAGGGGAGCAGGCGATACGAAATTCTGTCTTTATATAGAAATTTTATCGCTGTGGGCTGTTATGCTGCCCTTGGCATTTATTGCGGCAAACATACTCCATCTTCCGGTTCCGATTGTTTTAGTATTTATGCGTTCAGACGAAATTGTTAAGGGAATAATATGCCACTTCCGCGTGAAGAGCGGTAAATTCATTAAAACGGTAACGCGCGAGCGCGGTGAAGACGGCTCATTTAAAACGGTAGAAGTGTAAAAGTAGAAGAATAGCCATCATTGTTGTGTCAGCATAATAAAAGGCATAAAAAAACATTCATCCATGCGGGAATAAGCATGGATGAATGTTTTTTGTTCACTCTGGCAGCTCAACTGTGGCTTCGCTTGGCAACAGCTTCGAAAAAAGCAAAGCGAAATTTTCATCAGGCTCAAAATCAATTCTTACATAGCCTTCATCGGTGTTAAATACGGCTGTATATAATATATTCGGGCGCATTGTATTATAAAAAGCATAGCGGGGAGTTTTTTTATATTCATCAGGGACGGTGGGTGCGCCCTTTTTTCGTCTTTTTTTCTTATTATGAGTGCTTTTCTTTTGTCCTCCGCGTTGCCCTCGCTCCCAGCGGGCAAAATAAACAGCATTTTTCATAGATAAGCTTGCTATAAGCGTGCTTTTTTTACCCTGGATGCGATTGACTTCAAAATCGTATGGGGCAACGTCGGAATCAGAGCCGTCACTGTCTTTTTCCCGCAGAGTATAAACAAATGACGGGAGTGTGTATCGCGTGACGGCATATATTCCCGCAGTGCTGAAAATAACAGAGAGCAGCTGCAGAAGCCAAGGCAGCTTTATACTTGGAACTGCAAGCGTAAAACCGTAGCATGTAATGGCAGAAATGAAGCAAGCAAGCTCAAACGCTATATCACAGTTATTTTGGCGCCGCGTTTTATAGCTGTAAACGTTGTGTGGTTCGTTCACTGTGAAAGCCTCTCTCTGTCGGATCTTGTTAGTCTGTAAGTTTCAGTTGATAGCTCAGGGTTATATATTGTCATAGTCCCAAGTACGGTATCATAATCAGGCGTGCCATTGCAGATCGGATATATTTCAATGTCAAATTTACCGTTGAGAACCTTTATTCCGTTAAATGCAAGTTTTCGGTAGACATACATGAAACGGGAGGAGCCTTCTGTGAATGCCGGCTCGTAGTAATTGCCGTAGCTGTCCTTTAGGCGGAAGGCAAAATATTCATTTTCTCTTATTTGCTCAGCGGTAGGCTCAGAGTCATACCCGTTTTCTATGAAATAACCTTCTAATGCATGTACGTTGTAGCGGATGGCAACTTGGATTTCATCTGCTTCAGCTATATAGTAAAAAGCAGTTGAATAAAAATGCCCGTCTTTTGTGTATATATCGTATATTTCTTGAGTATAAATTGTCAGCGAGCCGTCGGATGCGGCATATGCTTCACGTGCGCGGGGCGTTGCAGCGAAATTTTCGATTTTTTTAGGGTCATTGTACATACATACGCGCAGAATAATGGCCGTATTCAAAAATAGTATGAATAAATAAAAAATAATGCGTATAATAGTGCCTAAACGGCTCTTCTTTTTTTTATAATCATAACTGATTGTTTCTGCGCCTTCATTTTCATCGTAGATATAACTCTCGTCTTTTGGCATGGATCCCCCAGAATGGCATTGTGCCATGTTATAATTGTTTAAATTATTCAAATCGCAATACATTATTATACCACAACCGTGAGGTATTTTTCTCGCATGATACTGAAAATTGCGGAAATTAACGCGAAGTTACGCGATATTGACATGTAAGATAAGGTGTGTTATACTCATTTCATTGTAAATTTATTGTTTTTTATAGGCCTTTTAGCTTGTTTTATATAAAGGAGATTGAGAGTGCCGATGTCAGCGGAAAAGAAAATGGTTGAATCTATCACCCCGATGGATGTGGATTTTGCACAGTGGTATACAGACGTGTGCAAAAAAGCAGATCTCATTGATTATTCAAGTGTTCGCGGGTGTATGATAATCCGCCCATACGGCTATGCTATTTGGGAAAATATACAGAAAAACCTTGATGCACGCTTTAAGGCGACAGGACACGAAAATGTTTATATGCCGCTTTTCATCCCTGAATCGCTTCTCAACAAGGAAAAGGAGCATGTCAAGGGATTTGCGCCAGAGGTTGCGTGGATCACGCACGGCGGCGACGAAGAGCTGACGGAACGCCTTTGCGTCCGCCCGACGTCAGAAACGCTTTTCTGCGAGCATTATGCAAATATTATAAAAAGCTATCGCGACCTTCCGAAGCTGTATAACCAGTGGTGCAGCGTCGTCAGATGGGAGAAAACTACTCGCCCGTTTTTGCGCTCCCGCGAGTTCCTCTGGCAGGAAGGGCATACAATGCACGCAACAGCGGAAGATGCCATCGAGGAAACATTGCGGATGCTGGATATATACGCTGATTTTCACGAGAGTGATCTTGCGATACCCGTTATAAAGGGCAGAAAGACCGAGAGCGACAAGTTTGCAGGCGCTGTCGCGACATACGCGATTGAAGCATTAATGCACGACGGGAAATCGCTTCAAGCCGGAACATCCCATTATTTTGGGGACGGCTTTGCACGTGCATTTGGAATTCAATACACAGACCGTGAAAACAAGCTTGTTTATCCGCACCAGACGTCGTGGGGCGTCTCGACACGTATGATTGGCGGCATAATTATGACGCATGGCGACAACGACGGACTTGTACTGCCGCCGTCAATAGCGCCGATACAAATAGTCGTAATACCCGTCGCACAGCACAAGGAAGGCGTCCTTGATGCCGCCCGCTCGCTTGCCACAAAGCTCAGTGAACACTTCCGCGTGAAGCTTGACGATTCGGGCTACACGCCCGGATGGAAATTTGCCGAATACGAAATGAAGGGTGTGCCGCTTCGCATAGAAATTGGTCCACGCGATATTGAAGCGGGACAGTTTGTTGCAGTAACGCGTCACAACAGAGAGAAGATAGTAGCGCCGATAACCGAAGCCGTAAGCGTTGCCGCCGAGAGGCTGAAGGCAGTTCGCGCCGGTCTTTACGAAAAGGCGCTTGCCAACCGAGTCGCACACACGTATACATGTACTACGATAGAGGAGATAAAAACGGCGCTGCGTGAGCATGGTGACGGGTTTGTCCGCCTGATGTGGTGCAGCGATGAAGCTTGCGAGGATTCGATAAAGGAACAGACAGGTGTGTGTGCGCGCTGTATACCGCCCGAGGAGGATCAGGAGAAGATTTCCGACGTGTGCATTTGCTGTGGTAAACCTGCTAAATATATGGTTTACTTTGCAAAAGCGTATTAATAGCCCACTCGAAACAAAAGTTTATAATATTAAACTTCGGTGTTTGTATAAAATAAAGCAAAATGAAAGTATTTTCGACATCTATAAAAGAAAAGCTAAAAAGGCTTGACTTTGTTATAATCGGTTGCGCCGTCGGTATGACGGCGCTATCGGTTTTGACGCTTTATGGTGCAAAGGATAATTATGCCTATGGGCAGAGGATGTTCATTATACAGACGTGCTCGGCACTTCTTGGACTTGTTTGTATGGTGATTATATCGCTTATCGACTATGATGCGCTGATAACAAAGTTTTGGATTCCTTTAATTGGTCTTTCCGTTGCACTGATTGGCGCCGTCCTTCTCTTTGGGGACAAAACGGAAAACCAGACGCTTTACATATCAATAGGACCGCTGCACCTACAGGCGTCAGAATTTGTAAAATCACTTTTCATTTTGTCATTCGCAAAACACCTTGATTTATTAAAACACAAGATAAACAGTCCTCGCAGTCTTATTATGCTTGCCACGCACGCTGGTCTCATTATTGGCATGATGCTTATTACGGGCGACCTCGGCACAACTCTTGTATTTGTGGCTATAACGGCTTTTATGCTTTTTGCAGCAGGGCTTTCACTTTGGTATTATATAGGCATTATTGGCGCTTTAGTAATAGCGACACCATACATTTGGCCTCATCTCGGTGAATATCAGCAAATGCGGATACTCTGCGGGTTTGACCCTGAGATTGATCCGATGCACTATGGTTATCAGTCACTTCGCAGCCGCGAAGCCATATCAGCCGGCGGATTCTGGGGTGCTGGGATCATGGGCGGGACGGAATATTTGAATATCCCCGTTGCAACGACAGATTTTTTATTTTCTGTTATGTGCGAGAAGTTAGGCTTCTTCGGTGCGCTTTTATACATAGTTCTTATGTGCACGCTGATATTCCGCATAATACATATAGCTCGCCTTGCACGCAAGGACACAGGGACATTTATATGTATTGGTGTTGCGGCGATTTTAATTACACAGACTACGGAAAATATGGGGATGTGCCTTGCCATGCTTCCTGTAATCGGAATAACGATGCCCTTTATAAGCTATGGCGGATCCTCAATGCTTGCTATGTACTGCGCACTTGGTCTGGTACAAAGTGTCCGTTTACATAATCAAAAATATTTCTTTGAACGAGAAAATGCTTAACGATAAGAGAGCTTATTAGCAGTTATCATAAAAACGAAAAAACCGCGGCTATCAGCCGCGGTTTTTTTACGCAATTGTTTTAATCTTTTTCGATGATATTCATATTAACAGGCAAAATTCCCGCTTTCTTATATATAATTTCGGTAATCTGTGCCACTTCGCTTGGCAAAAGATTTTTTGCTTTTACGATGACTGTTATTTCACCTCCGCTGATTACGGCAACGCAGTCCTCAAACCCCTTTGCTTTAATGAGTGCTTCGATATTTGCTTCTGCCTCGATGTCCTTCGCTATCTGTGCTATGTCTTCTTGTGCCTGTATACGAATCTCGTCAACAGCAGTTTCACTGCGCATAACGGTGTTTAACACCTCAATTGCCTCATCACGGGCGCGATTGCGACTCAACATAGCGTTTACAAAATAATCACTGCTATTGTCTTCATCATCTGTGTCGCCGAAGGCATTTTGCGCCTCGTCATCAGTTCTGGCTTCTCCTCCATTTGCCAGGATGTCTGAATAATAATCGGAGTCAATTGTGTATATGCCGTTGGCCTTTTTATCATTATTTATTATAGCTGGGATAATGAAGTTTAGCCCAATAGCGACACCGCAAAGAAGCACAGCGCATATAATTATTAAATTCTTTGCTCCGATTTTTTTCATCGCGAGCGCGCATTTTTCCTTAATTTTATCGAACTTTTCACGAATAACCTCTTTTTTCATGTGAATCCCCCGCGTATGTATTGATTTTATTTTATTTATATGAGCATCCTCTCCTGTGTATTCCTATCTTTATCTTCCGGTTCCGGCAATGGATATTTTATTTGTCGGCAAATTAAACGCAGAGGAAAGAAGCTCAGTAAGCGTCGCTTTAATCTTTGCCGAATCACCGCCATCGCAAACGATTGCTATACCGCGGACAGATGCGTATATTTCCTTTATTAAAACAGGTTCTTCACCGTCTTTACCGTTGATGACAAGATAATCGTAAACAGACGCTCCCGATGAGTTTTCAGCATAGACATATTCATTGCTGCTCTCAAGCGTTAAGAGAACGCTTACATTTGATACACCTGCAACCTTATCGCAAATGTCCCTCACGCGTCGCTCAAGCTCCTCCGTATAAGCGGTATAAACCGTAGCTGAAATATTGCCTTTATTTTTATCACTGCTGCCCCTTATAAAAATCAAATCAGCGGCAAGCAGAAGGATACCTGCTGCCACAAGGAAAACTATGAGCTTTTTGCTTTTCACAGCGCGCCAGACACCGGTGAGCTTGCCTTCTTCCATTATGCGTATTCATCCTCCGTATACGTTATGTTTGCATACAAAAAAATTAGTCATAACCGATTGTTACAGGGCAGGCGAAGAGGTCACCTATATAGTCAGCGGCATCCTCAGCATCAATCCACGAGCTGTATCCGGTGAGCGTTACGTAAATATGCGTGACAATGATATTTGAATAGTCGGATGCGTCATATTCAAGCTCGACCGAAACGTCGCCTATCCTTACATCATACCGTGTCGCAAGCACAGAAATTACAGTTTCTTTCATTTTATCGACGGCAGCTGCGACTATCGCTTCTCTATAATCAGTTGTATCTTCATTTGTTGTTTCAGATGGCGTAAAAAGTGTATCGGAGCCATCACCAGGTGCATTATGTGATGCTTTGTTGCCGATAAGTAAGGAAAGCGGCGCGATTATGACAAGTAATGTCATAAGAGCGGCGACAAATTTAATATAGCGGCCGATGCCTTTGCCTTCCGGAGCTATTGCGCAGGCGATTGATGCGACAAGAGAGACAGTTATTACCGAGTTGATGTAATTACTCATTTTTTATACCGATAGTGCAGGATTTATCTTTAAAAACACGGACAAACCTATGATAAATATAGTTGTTGACAAAGCGACAACGGCAAGGATGAAGCCGGAGACGTTTTTAAGCTCCGCCATTAAGGTGGCAATGCGGTCGCAGCCCAAAATTTTCGCAGCGGCTGAGCATATGCCAAGGATAGCTCCGTTTAAAAATAAGTTTATAAGTACCGGCGATACGATGAGAATAATAACAACAATACCGACAGCGCCGACGCTGCTCTTTATCAGCGAAAGTCCTGCTGCTGTGCCTTTGATAGCATCGCCAAGTGCGCCCCCGACGACAGGAATTGAGCTTCCGATGGCATATTTAATTGAGCGTGCGGCAACGCCATCGGCTGCAGCGGTAAGGGTCGTCTGGTAAGTCATCACGGCAGTAAAGAGAGCGGCGGCAAACCCTGCTGTAACGGTGAAAGTCTTTTTAACAATACCGCATATTCCGTCGGTATGACCATTTTCTGAGATAGCGGCAATGATAGCAAGTCCGAAACACGCACGACAAAGCGGTAAAAAGCAGTATTCCGTAAAATTTGCTAAAATTGTTGTGAATTCAAGAAGTCCTGCCCCTGTGACCGACGCCGTAAGAGTGTTACCGGAGGATATAAGAAGTGCAGTTAGAATAGGAATGATTGCATTTGAAAAGACAGTCATCGAACCGATGACAAGAGCAGCGCCGTTGATAATGCCGACTTGCGTATTTATGACGTGACAAGCGACAGCGAGCGTCGCGCAAAGAGTAAACATACGTCCGATAGCAGCACAGCTAAGCCCGTCCGCAAGAAGCCCGAACGATGCGGCGAGCGCTGTCATGCCAAGAAGCGATGCAAGGTTTCCTGCCGCGGGCAAAAGAGAGCGTTTTATAAAGCTCCAGAGCTTGCCAAATATATATTTAACCCCGATTTTTTCAGGGAGCGACGAAGAGGTATCTTCTCCATCAAATATCCCCTCGGGAAGCTCTGACAGCACGTCCTCCGGAATGAACTTGCGAAGCTCGGAGAACGAATCATTTACATCACTTGTGGCGTTTGACATCGCTTGTGTTGAGCCGTCACTGCTTTTATGTGTATCAACAGCGCTTATGTGAGATGAGAGCAAAAGTAGTGCCGATATAAAAGCGGCGATCGCCGCTCCCCAGCGCCTCATATAAGCCCCGCGACACCTGATAACAGCTCGGTGATAAGCGGGAGAGAAATCAAAAGTATTTCAGCTCGCCCCAAAAGTTCAATGCCGCTTGCAGCCGTATCAGCGCCTGCCCCTCGGCAGGCATCAGCAGTGATGACAGTGCAATAACCAATGCCGATTGCTTTAAGAAGAACAGCGGCGTAAGATTCAAAGGCTGTCCCCTCTGCTGCCGAAATAAGGAACGAAACCGACGGATAAATCGAAGCAATCGCAGCTGCGGCAGCCATTATAGCAACGGCGGCTGAAAGCAGAGCCGACATACCCTTCATTTCGCGGAGTATCGGTACGGCGGCGGCACAGAGCAGAGCAGCACCGCATATTTTAAGCGTCGTCACAGTCCAAACACATCCTTTATCATTTCAAAAAGCTGTCCGAGTTTGCCCGTGATCATAAGTAAAACAACAATTATTCCCGCAACGGAAACAAGCATCGACTGTTCGTCCCTGCCGGAATTCGAAAGCACCTGACACGAAGCAGCGACAATAATTCCGACGCCAGCAATTTTTAATATAAGTCCAACATCCACTTCTAAACACCGCGTTTCTTAAAGAAGTATTATTATAACAGTAAGAATTATAAAAAGGCATATTGTCCGCTCAAGCCGACGACGTTCGGGGAGTGTTTTTTCAAGCACCTCTATTCTTTCTTTTAATCGTGATGAGGTGATAGAGCATAGCTCAAGCTGAGATTTTTCATATCCGCGGCCAAGTTCCGCCGCAAACTCTTCCATTATCGACAGTGTGCCCAAGTCAAAAAGCTCACCACCGCACGACGCAAGTGCCGAGGTAAGGGAAGTAATAGCAGCACGCCTGCACAAATTTTGAAATAACTCGTCGGATGTACGGAAGCCCATTAGTATCTCCGGCACGGTGGCACGTCTGTATTCAATTGATTCAGCTGTGTACCGAACAAGTCTGAGTGCCTCTTTTGCGCGTGCGAGTTTTTGTGTGCCGTCGCTTGCGCTTTGCGATAGAAGAATGGCTCCGCCAATCAGTAAAAGAACAGCTCCTGCGGCTTTGTAAATATATACGTTCATTGTGCAGCCTTTAGAAGTTCATGCTGCCTTGTTACCGTGAAGTCAAATTCACGGCTGCCGGGCGCACGTTTTATGCCAACGATAAGCGAAAATACAGATGACCGAATCAAATCCCGAAGCTCCGGGCGCAACATCAGCTCGTCCACGGAGCCTCCGTGAGCCGATGCAATGGTATAGACGCCGCAGGAACGGGCGTAAAGCACAGCTTCAGCGTCAGCGCGCCCGCCAAGCTCATCGCATACGATATAAAGTGGCGACATTGAACGGACGGCGGAAACCATGCCCTCCGCTTTCGGGTAACCGCGGAAAAAATCGGCTCCGCAGTCATATGCCCCGCAAGCGGCAAGCTCGCCGCGGCTGTCAATAACGGAGATGGGGAGTCCTGCGCCGGCAAGCTTAATTATCAGGTCGCGCAGGAGTGTTGTTTTCCCCGTGCCGGGCGGAGAATAAATAAGCACGCTGTCCCGGTAACCGCCATCGCGGAGCATATCCCATACAATGCCGGAAGCACCCGGTATTGCGCGAGGCACACGTATGCATACGGAATCGATATCGTGTACTTCTGATATGGCTCCGTTTTTTACAGAGGCACGTCCGCAAACACCGCAGCGAAAACCGTCTGATAGGTCTATGTACCCTTCGCGAAGTGTGTCCGCGCAAGCATAAACGGATCCGTTACATAGTAAAAAAACAAGGTTAGCGAACAGTTTGTCCGTCATAATACCACGAAAATCAATTGTTATTCGGTCGGCAAATCCTCCCCCGCATGAAACTGAAAGGTATGATGTGCCGCGGCGCTTCAGACGAATATCTGTTACATTTTGTGCAAGTTGCGGTGCGCGGCGTATAGTATCGGTGATGGCTAAGCGAACAGCATCGGGGAAAAGCTGTAAAGCCGGATTTAAATAATCCGGAATCCGATTTGTTGTCTGCTTGTCTTTCATGGTATATGTATACGGTGGAGGGCGAGAGGATATGACGGGCACGCTATCTGACATGCAAAAAGACACCCTACTTCATCTGAAGTAGAGCGTCTTTTTGCGCCTTACTTTAAATAATCAAACGTCAATCTTATTTTACCCAACATCCTGCAAGGCGCTTTAGCTATTTTCATAAATAGTATATGAGCTGTCAATCATCCGGCTCATCAACGTAGGTACGTTCTGGGCGGCGTTTCCCGCGTCGATTCTCATGGTACCCGTCAATCTGTGCGCGTTCAATCGCCCTAAAAATAGACTGGCGTATTCCGAGATAGCGGTGCCCGAGCTCAGAGAGTAGCTTTTTTATCTCCGTGCGCTCGGTCCCTCCGTCGGCTGTGCAGGGAGATTTCATTACCGGTATTCCGGCCTTTTTTGCGTAAGAGGCTATTTCATATTCCTGCGCGTATATAAACGGCCTTATGACGGTTATATCCTTGCGTGAAAGGTATGTTACGGGCTGAAATGTAGAAAATCGTCCGCCGTAGATGAGATTAAGCATGAAAGTATCTACGACATCGTTATTATGGTGTCCGAGAGCAAGCTTGTTACAGCCAAGCCGTTTAGCTTCATCGTGGAGCGCTCCGCGTCTCATCTTTGCGCAGAGAGAACAGGGATTCGGTTCACGCCGCACATCGAATACAATCTCTGCGATTTGTGTCTTAACGATGGAATAAGGCACATTAAGCGACTCACAAAAAGCTCCAATCTCCGAAAAATTGGTGTTCGGAAAACCCATATCAATAGTTATGGCATAAAGCTTAAACTGCTCGGGTAAGAAGTTGCGCAGTGCTGCAAGAGTTTTTAGAAGGACAAGCGAATCTTTGCCGCCAGATATGCCGACGGCAACAGAGTCACCGTCGGCGATCATTGAATAATCCTCAATAGCACGGCGCGCATAACCAAGAAGCTTTTGAAATTGGTTCATATATTAATCCTTTTTGTTATTAACGCATATCCTATATTAGCATAATTTTAGAAAGGGTGAATATTTTAGTTGATAAAAATATTTATTGATCAGGGGCATAATCCGTCAGGCCCGAATGCAGGTGCAGAGGGACATGGCTACCGCGAGCAGGATCTCGTATATATAATAGGCGTACGGTTAGCAGAGCTATTGCGCAACAACGGCAATTTTGAGGTTATGCTTTCGCGTCCAACGCCGCAAACTCAGCTTGGCACAAGCAATGCGACAAGTCTTCGCGCGCGCGTCGATATGGCGAACAACTGGGGGGCAGATTATTTTATAAGCCTGCATGCAAACGCGTCATCAATTCCTACAGCAAGCGGGACTGAAGCTTTTGTTTACTCCACATCATCGCAAGCATACCCCTTAGCTGTTGAAATTGTCAGGGGAGTATCTGAGGCAACGGGCGAGCTGAACAGGGGAGTGTCGGCAAGGCCGTCGCTGTATGTATTGCGCCGCACAGCAATGCCGGCGACGCTTGTTGAGCTTGGCTTTATAACAAATCCAGTCGAAGCTGAAATGATGGCAACGAATCCAGGTCTTTATGCACAGGGTGTTTACAACGGCATACTTTCATTCTTCGGTATGTTGTGAACCCTCTGCTTCATTAATCATCAACAAAAGTGTTGCCTCGTCAATAACCGGAACACCAAGTGCCAGGGCACGATCAAGTTTTGAGCCTGCTTCAGCACCCGCAACTACATAACTTGTCTTTTTTGAGACAGACGATGATACTTTTCCACCGGCGGTCTCAATCTTGGCTGTTGCTTCTGCGCGCGTGAGATTTGGAAGTGTCCCCGTTAAAACAAAAGTGAGACCTGCAAGATTCGTTTTTGTTACAGTGACGTCCTCGGTCGTTTTCACGCCGGCTTCGGCAAGCCTTTTAATCAGCGAAATATTCGCAGGTTCTGCGAAATAATTGATGATTGATTTTGCAACGACCTCGCCTATATCCTCAACTTCCATCAGCTCCTCGCGAGACGCCGACGCAAGAGCTTCTATTGATAAAAACCGCTTTGCAAGAGCGGCGGCAGTAACTGAACCGACATTGCGTATGCCGAGCGCATATATGAGACGTGCAAGCCCGGCAGATTTTGACGCTTCTATCGCGGAGATAAGGTTTGAAGATGATTTCTCGCCCATCCTGTCAAGAGCGGCGACATCCGACGTGCGAAGCGAGTAAAGGTCTGCCGCATCCCGGACAAGTCCGGTTGCGATAAGCTGTGCTGTGACGGCGGGGCCAAGGGATGCAATATCCATAGCGCCTTTTGACGCGAAGTGTTCAATATTGCGCGCGCGCTGGGCGGGGCATGCGGCGTTTATGCAGTAAAGGGAAGTTGCCGTTTCCGCACTGGCAGATGCACTGCTGTCAATATCGGCTACGACGCGCTCGCCGCATGAGGGGCATACAATAGGCGGTGTCCACGGGCGCTCGTTGCCTGTGCGCGCGGATGTAACGGCGCCGACAACCTCAGGTATTATATCGCCGGCTTTTTGTATTATAACGGTATCGCCGATCATAATACCGAGTTTTCTTATAATATCAAGGTTGTGAAGCGTCGCACGGGAGACAGTCGAGCCTGCTATTCGCACCGGCTCAAGGACGGCTGTCGGCGTAAGAACTCCGGTGCGGCCAACGGCAACAGTTATGTCGAGCAGCTTTGTTTCTTTCCGCTCCGGCGGGTACTTAAAAGCTACTGCCCACTTCGGTGTAGCCGTTCCTTCGCCGAGGGTTCGGCGAAGGGCGAGAGAATCAACCTTTATAACAGCTCCGTCTATGTCAAAAGGCAGCGTGCCGCGCATGGAGCTGATTTTTTCTATATGTGCGATAATTTCATCATCGGTTTTAGCTTTAATTGTGTGCGGGAGTGTTTTAAATCCAAGCTCACGCAACAGAGAAAGTGTTTCTGTATGGGATTGCGGCTCATGTCCGTCGCTGTAGAGAGTCCCGCCTTGAAAGTTGAAAACGAAAATATCAAGGGAGCGGGACGCTGTTATCTTCGGGTCAAGCTGGCGCAGCGAGCCTGCGGCTGCGTTGCGCGGATTCGCCATGAGAGCCTCGCCTTTTGCTTCACGCGCTGCGTTAAGCCGCTCAAAGGCTTCGCGCGGCATGTAAACTTCGCCGCGGACAGTGAGGTTGAGTTTTTCGCCGCCTGCAAGAGAGAGCGGAATTGCGCGGATAGTGCGCAGGTTAGCCGTCACATTTTCACCAACGGCACCGTCACCGCGCGTAGCGCCAACGGTAAAAATCCCGTTTTCGTATGTGAGAGCGACGGATAATCCGTCAATTTTAGGTTCGACGGAAAACTCCGCGCCAGGCGCGACGTCGCGAACGCGAGCTGTAAATGCCTTTACCTCGGCAAAAGAAAATACGTCCTCAAGACTACCGAGGGGATATACGTGAGTAACTTTTTCAAAGCGTTCGGACGGCTTTCCACCGACGCGTTTTGTCGGTGAGTTCGGTGAGTCAAATTCGGGATGCTCCGCCTCAAGCTGTAAAAGCTCGGCAAACGTAGCATCATACTCGTAGTCGCTTATTTCGGGTGAATCCAGGTCATAATAAAGATGTGAGTGATGCTCAATTTGGCGCCGCAGCTCCTCAATTCGTTTTTTTATATCACTATTACTGTTATTATTTTTATCGTCCATATCGCGCAAAAGGAGCCTCCCACAATAAAAATAAAACCATATCTTTTGGTTATTATTCTACCATCGGGGCATTTTCATGTCAACGTGCACCCACATATGCGCACGTATGCCTATTAATAAAAAATATCTGCAGTATAATACAAAAAAATGATTTTTATGCGTTAAAATGTTAGTGTCATAGTGTTTTACTCTTCCTATAATCATCATATTGTGTTATAATGTATCGATATCTCTTTTATTGTTATTGATGTATAATAACACAAGAATTTCAGCTTAAAAGAGCGGTATCAAAACAATATTTGAAAGGCTTAGTCGCATGAATATGAAAGTGAAGACGAGGGCTGTGCGCCTTTATGGGAAAAATGACCTAAGACTTGAGGAGTTTGAGCTTCCAGAGACAAAGGATAATGAGATTCTTGCTAAAGTTGTCACAGACAGCATATGTATGTCTTCATATAAAGCGGCAAAGCAGGGGGCGGATCACAAACGAGTACCGGTTGATGTCGCCACAAACCCTGTTATTATTGGGCATGAGTTTTGCGGCGAAATAATTGAGGTTGGTGCGGCAGTGTCGGGCGAATTTAAACCTGGTGACAGGTTTACAATACAGCCCGCACTTAATTATAAAGGCAGCTTGGCTGCGCCCGGCTATTCGTATCAATATATAGGCGGAGATGCGACATATATAATCATACCCCCCGAGGTAATGGAAACGGGGAACCTTCTCCCTTATTCGGGCGATGCGTTTTTCTATGGAAGCCTTGCGGAGCCAATGAGCTGTATTGTCGGAGCTTTTCACGCAAGCTACCATACGAAGGCCGGTTCATATGTCCATGAAATGGGCATCCGCGAGGGTGGTTCAATGGCGATTCTTGCAGGTGCCGGGCCTATGGGGCTTGGTGCCATAGATTACGCTGTTCACTGCGACAGAAAACCGTCACTGCTTGTCGTCACTGACATAGATGACGAGAGACTAAAGCGTGCGGCGTCGATTATAACGCCTGAAAATGCATCGGAAAACGGAGTAAAACTCGTTTATATCAACACAAAGACAACGCCGGACGCAGAAGCTTATATGCGCTCGCTTACGCCGGGCGGGGCAGGTTTCGACGATATTTTCGTCTTTGCTCCTGTCCGCGATGTCGTCGAGAGTGCAGACAGGCTGCTTGCGCGTGACGGGTGCTTAAACTTTTTCGCAGGGCCAACGGATCCCGGGTTTTCGGCAGAGCTTAATTTTTATAATGTCCACTACTCGTCAACCCACGTCGTCGGCACAAGCGGCGGTAACACTGACGATATGCGCGAAGCTGTTGCCATGATGGAATCGGGACGCATAAATCCTGCGGCGATGATTACGCATATAGGCGGGCTTTGCGCTGTTGTTGATACAACGCTGCGGCTTCCCGAAATACCGGGCGGTAAAAAGCTGATTTACACAGAAATAGACCTCCCTTTGACTGCAATAACCGATTTCAGGCGCTTATCCGAGGAGGGAGGGGAAAACGCCCATTTATTTGTGGCGCTTGCTGATATAGTTGAGAGAAATGGTGGCCTTTGGTGCGCGGAGGCGGAAAAATTCCTTCTTGCGCACGCAAAAAAAGAAAGGCAAAACTGATAAAAAAGCATATGTTTGTAGATAAAGTCGATATTTATGTAAAAGCCGGAGACGGCGGCAATGGACGCGTGTCTTTTCGCCGTGAAAAATATGTTGCTAAGGGTGGGCCCGATGGTGGCGACGGTGGGCGTGGCGGAAATGTCATTTTTGAAGTTGACGACGGGACAAATACGCTTCTCGCCTTCCGCTATAAGCGCAAGTTCATCGCTGAAAACGGCGAGGACGGCAAACCCGACAAAATGCACGGAAAATCCGGTGAAGATTTGATAATCCGAGTGCCACGCGGCACCCTCATACGCGATACAGCGAGCGGAAAAATTATTCACGATATGTCTGATGGCAAGCCCTTTATACTATGCCGCGGTGGTCGCGGCGGATGGGGCAACCGTCGATTCGCGACTCCGACGCGTCAGATACCGCGATTTGCAAAGAGCGGTACTAAGGGCGAGGAGGAAAATGTTACTCTTGAGCTGAAAATGATAGCCGACGTTGGTCTTATTGGTATGCCGAACGTCGGGAAATCGTCTATTCTTGCGGCTGTCAGCTCTGCGCGCCCTAAAATAGCCGACTATCCGTTTACAACGCTATCCCCGAACCTTGGTGTCGTTTCGTTTGGCGACGATGGCGGCTTTGTCATGGCCGACATTCCGGGGCTGATTGAAGGCGCGGCTGAAGGGGCTGGGCTTGGACACGAGTTTTTACGGCATATTGAACGTTGCCGGCTGCTTGTTCATGTCGTTGATGTGTCCTCTTATGCAGAGCGCGACCCGGTGGCTGATATTGAGACGATAAACGGTGAGCTTGTGCGTTATAACGCAGACCTTATGGCGCTCCCGCAGATAATAGCTGCAAACAAATATGATGTGGCAAGCGAAGATGCCGATTTTTCAGCTCTTAAGGCATATGCGAAGGAAAAAGACCGCGACTTAATCTTCATATCGGCCGTTACCGGATACAATATGGACAAACTCATATCGACAATAGGCCGTCATCTTGCTACGCTGCCTCCGATAACAGTTTACGAGCCAGAGTATGAACCGGAAGAAGATTATAAGGGCGAAAAGAAAACGTTTGTCCACCGCGAAAACGACAAGTTTATCGTTGAGGGCGAATGGCTTTTCAATTTGCTTGGGCAAGTAAACCTAAACGACCGGGACTCGCTTGCGTATTTCGGGCGCGTGTTAAAGCGGAACGGTGTCATAGATTTGCTTGAGGCGCACGGATGCAAAGACGGGGACACTGTGTCGATATACGATTTTGAATTTGATTTTGTTAAGTAAATTGTGCACAAGCGTTGCGCATTATAAGACAACAATATAAAATATAAAAATCGGAAATCAATCGTAACCAAAAGGAACAAGATAATGAAAACGAAAAGACTTATGCTCGGTAATGAAGCCGTCGCGAGGGGGCTTTACGAGGCTGGCGTTCGCTTTGTGTCAAGTTACCCGGGCACTCCGAGCACAGAAATAACTGAATATGCCGCAAAATACGATGAAATTTACGCCGAATGGGCGCCGAATGAAAAAGTAGCACTTGAAGCGGCGATGGGCGCCGCTGTCGGCGGAGCTCGCGCTTTCTGCGCGATGAAGCATGTTGGGCTTAACGTTGCTGCCGACCCGCTGTTCGTTGCATCGTACACGGGTGTAAATGCCGGTCTGCTTATTGCAGTTGCCGACGATCCTGGCATGCATTCCTCGCAAAACGAGCAGGACAGCCGCCATTATGCAAAAGCGGCAAAGATACCTATGCTTGAGCCGTCCGACTCACAGGAATGTCTTGATTTCACCAAGCTTGTATACGATTTATCAGAGAAGTTTGATATCCCGGTTATACTCCGTACGACAACCCGCATTGCTCACTCCCAAAGCTTAACGGAGATTTGCGAGCGGGAAGAGAAGCCGATACTCCCTTACGAAAAAAATCCTGCGAAATATGTCATGATACCGGCAAATGCGCGCGGTCGCCATACATCGCTTGAGGAGCGGCTTGCCGCGCTGCGGGAATATGCCGAAACATCGCCAGTCAACAAAATCGAGCGTGCGCCTGATGGCAAAATCGGCATTATAGCAGCAGGAATCTCTTATATTTATGCAAAGGAATGTTTCGGCAACACGGCTTCTTACCTGAAGCTTGGACTTGTAAATCCGCTTCCCGAGCGCCTGATACGTGAATTTGCTGCGTCTGTTGAGCGTGTTATCGTAATAGAGGAGCTTGATCCGGTGATAGAGGAGCAGGTGCGTGCCATGGGCATTGCCTGCGATGGTAAAAACCTCTTGCCGGTTGAGGGCGAGTATTCAAGTGCGCTTCTTGCAGAGCGCCTACTTGGCAAAAAGCCTGAGTATGTTCGGCTTGATGTTCAAATGCCGCCTCGCCCGCCAGTTCTTTGCCCGGGATGCCCGCACAGAGGTGTCTTTTACATACTGAAAAAGCTGAAACTCACCGTATGCGGCGATATCGGCTGCTATACGCTTGGCGCCGTCGCGCCTCTTTCGAGCATTGATACGACATTTTGCATGGGGGCGAGTGTGTCATCACTTCATGGCCGCAACATTGCCACGGGTGATGAAAAAACGTCTGTTGCTGTCATAGGCGACTCAACGTTTGTTCACTCCGGCATAACAGGGCTTATAAATATGGTCTATAATGGCAGCAAATCAACGGTTTTGATTCTTGACAACAGGATAATCGGCATGACCGGCCATCAGCAAAACCCATGTACAGGTCTGACACTTAAAGAAAAACCGGCACCTGAACTGTCGCTTGAGCGGCTTTGCGCTGCTGTCGGTGTTGATGAAACTCACATCAGAGTCGTTGATCCGAACAATCTTGACGAGCTGGAAAAAACAATAAAAGAGGAGCTCGAAAGCCCATGTGTGTCTGTCATTATATGCCGTCGTCCGTGCGCACTTCTGAAGTATGTTGCGAAAAAGAAGCCATATTCGATTGATGAGAATAAGTGCCGTGCCTGCCGCGCGTGCATGAGAATAGCTTGCCCTGCTATTTCGGTAACTGAGAGCGGCAAGGCAAAAATTGATGACTCTCTCTGCACTAACTGCGGGCTTTGCACTCAGATGTGCCGCTTTGATGCCATACGCGAGTGAGTGTAGACGTGACGCACTTATCTTGTAAAACCCTCCCCGAAAGGATGTAAAAAATGGATAATGTAAAAAGTATATTGATAACAGGCGTCGGTGGGCAGGGAACACTGCTTGCTGCGCGTATACTTGGTGATGCCGCCATCCGCTCCGGATATGAAGCGAAAGTTTCAGAGGTTCATGGAATGAGCCAGCGCGGAGGTTCCGTTGTGACATATGTCAGATACGGGAAATCGGTCGTCTCGTCGCTCATATGCGAGGGAGGTGCGGACGTTATACTAAGCTTTGAAGTGCTTGAGGCTGCAAGATGCCTGCCTTACCTTAAAAAAGGCGGAGTTGTCGTCACCTCAACGCAACAAATAAATCCGATGCCCGTAATATCGGGCGCCGCCAAATATCCGAGCGATTTAATAGGTCAAATGAAAGCCGCCGACGTGCGTGTTATATCCGCCGACGCGTTATCAATAGCACGTGCCGCTGGCAGCATTAAGGCGTCGAACGTTGCGCTTATTGGTCTTGGCGCCGATCTTTTCGGCTTTTCGCATGATGTGCTATACGAATCTATCATGTCGTGTGTGCCTGAAAAAGCAAAAGCAGTGAACGAAGCGGCATTCAAAGGCGGTCTTGCCGCCGCTTCGCAAAAACACAATATGTAAAAAAAAGAATGACAAAAAATCAAAAAAAATGATAAAATAATAAAAACACATATAACCGGGGTTTAAGATGAAGTATTACAACGAAGCTATTGAAACAATGCCTCGCGACGCTATGCGTGCCTTACAATCCGAGCGCCTTCGTAATACTGTCGAGCGGATGTACGCATACGTTGCCCCTTATCGCCGCTTAATGGATGAAGCCGGCGTAAAACCTTCAGACATACGCACAATCGACGATATTACTAAGCTGCCGTTTTTAAGCAGCGAAAACTTGCGTGAAAATTATCCCTTAGGAATGATTGCCGTCCCGCGTGAGAAAACAACAAGAATCCACGCTTCCTCTGGAACAACCGGAAAACCGAAGGTTGTTGCTTACACACAGCACGATGTTGATGTCTGGAGTGAATGTGTCGCCCGCTGCATTGTCTCTGCCGGCGCAGGTGAAAACGATGTTATACAGGTCGCCTATGGCTATGGCCTTTTCACAGGCGGGCTGGGGCTTCATTATGGCGCTGAAAATCTTGGGGCTACTGTTATCCCGACGTCAAGCGGCAATACGTTACGTCAAATTGAAATGATGATAGATCTCGGCTCTACATACCTTTGCTGTACGCCGTCATATGCCCTCTACATAGCCGATACAATGGAAAAGAACAACATACCAGTTGAATTACTTTCGCTAAAGGGTGGCATATTTGGCGCTGAGCCGTGGACGGAAGAAATGCGACGCGAAATTGAAAAGTGTCTTAACATCAAAGCCTACGATATATACGGTATAGCAGAGATAACAGGGCCCGGTGTCGCCTGTGACTGTGAGTGTCAGAACGGAATGCATGTCAACGAGGATAACTTCTATATAGAAATAATCGATCTGGTGACAGGAGAACCTTTACCGGACGGTGAGCGTGGGGAAGTTGTCTTTTCTTGCATTAATAAAGAAGCGTTACCGCTTCTGCGTTACCGCACACATGACATATCGTATATCACAAGAGAGAAGTGTGAATGTGGTCGGACGCTTGTTCGCCTTATGAAGCCTTCAGGCAGAACCGACGATATGATAATTGTGCGCGGTATCAACGTTTTCCCATCTCAAATCGAAAGTGTGCTGCTTTCGGTTAAAGGAGTGTCACCGCATTACCTCATAATTGTCGACAGACACGACAATCACGATACGATAGAAGTCAAAGTGGAGGTTTCACCCGAGATTTTCTCCGATAAAATCAGAGGTCTTCAGAGTTACGCTGAAGAAATTCAGAGGAAGATGGATAGTGTCCTGCAGATTTCAGCGAAAATCACATTTGTTGAGCCGGGGACATTACCACGTTCCGAAGGCAAGGCAAAACGCGTCATCGACAACCGCAAGCTTTACACATAAAAATAAAGGAGGCAGCGCGATGATTAAGCAGGTATCGATCTTTTTGGAAAACAGAGCCGGCCGTGTCGCCGAAATTACAGAAATGCTTGCTGGAATGGGCATAAATCTTGACGCTATTTCGATCGCTGACACAGAAAGCTACGGAATTCTCCGCATTATCGTAGAAAATCCAGAACAGACATGTGATTTTCTGCGCAAACGCGGAGTTACAGCTACGCTGACAGATGTGCTCGATGTAAACGTTCGCCACGAACCGGGTGGACTTGCGCGTATCTTGAAAATATTTGCGGATAATAGCATAACTATCGAGTATATTTACACCTCAATGTCAACAAAAGACGGTTATGCGTCAATAATTATCCGTGTTGAACACCCGGAAGAAGCTGAAGAACTGCTCCGCGCCGCAGGATATACACTTGGATAACAAAAACAAAAAAATCGGCACGATGATTGATCTGCTCCTTCTGCAAAAGGAGTTCATTATGCGGCATCTTGCGCCGGGCGGCGTAGCAGCCGATTTCACGATGGGAAACGGTAATGATACGGCTTTTCTCTCTCGGGCAGTAGGCGAGAGCGGCAGAGTATACGCTTTTGATATTCAAAGTAAGGCCCTTGAATCAACAAGGCGCAAGCTTTTGGCAGAAGGGTGTCCTGATAATGTGACGCTTATACATGACTCGCATGCAAATGCAGCCCTTTATATAAAAGAGCCGATAAATGCCGGCATGTTCAATCTCGGATATTTGCCCGGCGGGGACAAATTAATAACTACAATGACATCGTCGACTATGCAGGCAGTCCGGACAGCCATTGAGCTGCTCGCACCGGGAGGTGCGATAACAGTCGCCGTTTATCCGGGGCACGCTGAAGGCAAAGCGGAGGGGGTAGAGCTTGCCCGGTATTTCGCGACACTTGACAAACACATTTTTACATGTACGGAAGTCCGTATAATTAATTCGCCCGCGTCGCCTTATTTTACACTTATCGAGAAAATATGACAAATGACGTATAATATCACCCTATCATAATACCAAATTAAGAAAAACCACTCCGTTGCGTGCGCATAACGACACGGAGTGGCTTATAATGTAACATATGATAATGTGATATATAGGGCAGCGATCGGGTTTTCTTTTGCCTTTTAGGAGGGTATTTATATTGGGCGTCGGTTTTGGTAGTAACAGGAGAGGTAATAGTGGTTCCCGCGGTAACGACAGTTCCCGCGGTAATAATAATGTTTCCGGCGGCAGAAACAACAGAATAAATACAAATAATAGCGGCGGGCGCGCGGGTAATAGCGATTCCCGCAACGTTAATAATAATCGTAGTCAGGTGGGTGCAGGGGGCAATGCCAACACCAAAAAAAGTGGCAGAACTTTTCCTGTGCGTACATCTGGCAATACAAACAGAAACAGCGGCAGAGGTGTGACGGCATATAATCGCGCGGGTGAAGATCCAAATGTAGCGGCGATACGCGACGAGCTTCTTCGAGCGCAAAAAGAACGCGAAAACAGAACCCAGCTTATGACAAAGCGTGCGCGGCGCGAGACGCTGTTTGCGCGTATCTGGGCGTTTTTTTTCATTTTTATATTGATCATAATAATCGTCACCGCAGTTATTCTTATATCTTTCCGAAGCACCAATGTTCAGGACACAGATGATGAGTATATCTATGTCTACGGCACAGGCGATGACGAAAGCGATGTTGTTCCGTTCGATTCTGCCATGCGTGATGGAAAGCTGTATATAAATTATTCTAAGCTTGCACGCACACTTGACATGGTTGTGACAGGTGATGGCAATGTATTTCGATTTATAACAAAAGATGGCTCAGAGGATGTTAAATTTACCGTTGGGACGAGGGTTATACATGTAAACGGCACCGAGTGGCGTATGTCTTTACCGTCATACAGGGAAGGCAACGATATTTGGGTTCCGCTTGATTTTGTCATTGATTCAATGATAGGTATTAATGTTGATGTTGATGAAAAGGAGCGTACCATCACTATAACGCAAGTGACAGATGAAGCAGGAGATGTGGTGCCGGTCGCATTTAAGATGAAGGAAGCTGATACGCTTGCGCCAATTACGGAAGACGAGAGCTACGGTGAGATGACGGAGGGTACAGATACTGAACAAACTGGCATCGAAGTACCTGTGTTCGAGTTTAAATCAGACTTATCAGAATACGAAGAATACATGAATCCAGCTGACGACAGCGAGTACCTGATTATTGTAAATGCGGACAATTCTCTTAATGAAAATTACATTCCAGATGATCTGGTTGATGTTATCAATACGCGCGCTGACGGCCGCGAAACACAAAAGATGCGCTTATATGCAGCAAAAGCGCTTGAAGCAATGTTCATTGAGCTTTTCGCAAATGGTTACGACGGAAAAGGGCCCTCCGGTTATCCTGTTTCTGTAATGAGCGCTTATCGCTCATACGCAAAGCAATCGTCGCTTTTTAATACGTATGTAGAGCGTGAAATGGAAGCTAATCCAGCTCTTACACGAGCTGAGGTAGAGGCGATAGTGGAGACATATTCGGCGCGGCCGGGCGCAAGTGAGCACCAGACGGGCCTTTGCGCTGACCTCCACAATCTTTCAAGTGCAGCACGGTCTTTTGCACGTGAGGACGTATATAAATGGCTCGTCGAAAACTGTTATAAGTTCGGTTTTATCCTTCGTTACCCCGAAGATAAAACGGAAATCACAAAAATTACATTTGAGCCTTGGCATTACCGTTATGTCGGCCGTAAAGCTGCTTATGAAATGTATGAGCTTGGCATGTGCCTTGAAGAGTATGTCGAGTATAGAAATAAAAATCAATAGATATGTCGAGAGATAGTAAGCGTTTAGCCGCACCGAAAGCTATTTTGCGCAGCGACACGCAGGGAAGAGAAAAGCAATAATACAAATATGGATACAAAAAGCCGAGCCATAAAGTGGCTCGGCTTTGCTATGCTATTATGAATCGTTATAAATCTGAGTTTGAAGCTATTTTTGCTTCTGTTTATGAAAGTCTTGCTGCGCTTATCTTAATACCCGGACCCATTGTGGATGCGACGACGCAGCTCTTGATATATTGACCCTTCGCAGCAGCGGGCTTCGCCTTGATGATAGCGCTCATGAGGGCGTTGAAGTTCTCAGTGAGCTTTTCAGCACCGAATGAAGCTTTGCCAATCGGGCAGTGTATAATATTTGTCTTATCAAGACGATACTCAATCTTACCGGCTTTTGCTTCCTTGACAGCACGCGCAACGTCCGTTGTGACGGTACCAGATTTCGGGTTAGGCATAAGTCCTTTCGGACCAAGGAGACGGCCGAGACGGCCAAGCGGGCCCATCATGTCGGGCGTTGCGATTATGAGATCGAAGTCAAACCAGTTTTCACGCTGAATTTTATCGATCATATCCTGGTCGCCAACATAGTCAGCGCCTGCTTCTCTCGCTTCATTAGCCCTATCACCCTTTGCGATGACAAGGACGCGTACATTTTTACCAGTTCCGTTAGGAAGAACGATAGCGCCGCGAACTTGCTGGTCAGCGTGTCTCGAGTCGACACCGAGACGCACATGAAGTTCGATGGTTTCATCGAACTTAGAATTTGCTGTCGAAACAACAAGAGCAAGTGCTTCCTTTGGATCATAAAGCTTGCCGCGTTCGACGAGCTTTGCATTTTCTTTATATCTTTTGCCTCTGAACATATTCTTGTCCCTCCTTAGTCCGCGACGACAATGCCCATGCTGCGGGCAGTGCCTGCTATCATACTCATCGCGGCTTCAAGCGAGCCAGCATTCAGATCTTTCATTTTTTGCTCAGCTATCTGTTTAATCTGTTCCTTTGTAATCGTAGCAACCTTCGTATTATTAGGAACTGCGGAGCCGGACTCGATACCGCATGCCTTCTTAATGAGCACAGGAGCGGGTGGCGATTTTGTGACAAATGAGAAGGAACGGTCGGCGTATACTGTAATGATGACAGGGATGATAAGTCCTATGTCACCCTTTGTGCGCTCGTTAAATTCCTTTGTAAAGTTGGGGATAGACACCTGATGCTGGCCGAGTGCCGGACCTACTGGTGGGCCGTTTGTTGCCTTACCGGCGGGCAGCTGAAGCTTAATATAAGCAACTACTTTCTTTGCCATTTAAAAAATTACACCTCCGATTGTGGTATTATGCGGGAGAATTGTTTAAGAATTTATTTTCTCCCTCCCACGGCGGCGCATAGCGCCGCATAAAAAAGAAAAGTTTTGTCCTGTTAGACGGACTGTTGTTTTTTCACGTGCTTTGTCTCCATTATGACAGGGAACTCACGTCCGGCAGTCTCTATAATGACAGTTGCCCGAGTGCCATCTTGCGAAATCTCTTGAACCTTGCCGGAGAAACCAACAAAAGGCCCATCGATTATCGAAATTGGGTCGCCTACAGCAATTGCAACCTTTTCCGTGTGTGTCTCAAGATTAATAGCGGCTACTTCCTCATCTGTAAGCGGCACCGGCTTTGATCCGGGGCCAACAAAACCCGTCACTCCGCTGATATTGCGGACGACATGCCAAGATTCGTCCGTCATTATCATTTTGATAAGCACATAACTCGGGAATCTTTTAGTCTCCGACCTTTTGCTTATATTGCCGTTGTGTTCGGTTACAATATCAACAGGGATTTGCACGTCAAATATTAAGTGGCCGAGGCCTCTGTTCTCGACGATTTTCTCAAGATTTGCTTTTACCTTATTCTCGTATCCAGAATAGGTATGCGCCACATACCAGCGTGGACCGAGGTTCATTTCATTTATGTCGCTCATGTTCCCGTTAGAATAGCCTACCAAGGGCTATAATACCCTGTGAAAGTAGATAGTCAACTATTCCGAATATCGCCGCGAAGATTATGATAGCTATAATTACCATAATCGTTTTCTTGACAGCATCATGATGTTTTGCCCACGAAATCTTTTTGAACTCACTCTTGAAAGAGCGCCACATTTTTGATGAACGCTCCCTATCGCGAAGCGCCCATGCAGCAAATGCAACAACGCATACAGCTATGATGATAAGCGTTATAAAACCGCCCTTACTATCTTTCTTTACCTTGCCGGAATCTTTTTTACCCTCATCTTCACCTGAGTCATTGTCGCCAGCTGCATCTGTATCGGACTCGGAATCCGTGTCGGCACCATTATCATCGGCATCATCGGAATCTGCAACTGTATCAGATTCGGATTTGGATTCAGATTCGGCTTCGGTGTCGGTGACTGCGATCGTGTCAGCATCTGTGTCGTCGGCGAAAACGGAAACAGCAGAGAGCGTCATCACTAAGACCGCGGCCAATGCTGCAGCCAGCAGCTTTATGATGTATTTATACTTCGTCATAACGCGCTCTCTTTCGTTACTTAGTTTCTCTGTGCAATGTGTGCTTACGGCAGAAACGGCAGTACTTGTTCAACTCAAGCCTGTCGGGATCATTCTTTTTGTTTTTTGTTGTGTCGTAATTTCGCTGCTTGCACCCCGAGCATGCAAGTGTGATTTTGACTCTCATCGTTTATCGGCACCTCCGCATTTAAAATTATTCACCGCACTTATATATTTTTGTTTGCGTGCGGCGTCGTGTACCTCCCTCACGCGGTGCACTCTGACGGATGTGGCGCGTCCGTCAATTCTGCATATTGCTTTATTTTAAAAAAATAAGCACGCAAAAAAAGAGCCCTCCGCAGAGGTAAAGTAATTATACCACTCGGAAGAGCTTGTTGTCAATATATTTATTCTTAAAATACTATATTTTATTGCAAAAATTTAGTATATCGAGGGCAAAAAGCATTTAACCCTTCGTTATTTGCTGCCTGTGCCCTCATTATCATCAGTTTTATTTATAACTGCTATGCCAAGCTCATGAAGCGCTTGAGGATCAGCTGGGGCAGGGCAGCGGGACATCGGCTCGCTTGAGTTCTGCGCTTTTGGGAATGCAATAACATCACGTATGTCGTCGTAACCAAGTGTAAGTGCAACGAGCCTGTCAAGGCCGAAGGCAAGTCCGCCATGCGGTGGGATGCCATATTTAAGCGCTTCAAGCAGAAAACCAAATTTTGCTTCGGCCTCTTCCTCGCCTATTCCAAGCGTTTCAAACATAAGACCCTGCATATCGGGGGTGCTGATGCGTATTGAGCCGCCGCCAATCTCCGTGCCATTTAGCACGATATCATAAGCACGGGCGCGGACAGTACCGGGATTTGTTTTGATGAGCGGTATATCCTCTTCCATTGGCGCTGTGAAGGGATGATGTCTTGCGTAAAAGCGTCCGTCTTCCTCGTTGTACTCGAAAAGCGGGAACTCGACAACCCAAAGAAACTTAAAATCGTCCGGACGCAGAAGACCCAAGCGTGCGGCACACTCCCGACGCAGTGCGCCCAGCGCGTCAAATACGATTTTATTATTATCAGCAACGATAACGATTAAATCGCCCTCAGAAAAGTCCATTCTTTTGTCGATAGCGGCGTTTTCAGCATCGGAGAGGAATTTTGCATAAGATGATGTGACCTCGCCGTTAGCTTTTTTGCGCCATGCAAGCCCCTTAGCGCCGTACTGCTTTGCGACCTCACCAAGAGAGTCGATTTCGCGGCGGGTGAAGCTTGCACCTCCCTTGACGTTGATAGCGCGAACGCTGCCGCCGGCAGCAATTGCTCCTTCAAAAACCCGGAAGGTGCAGTCTTTGAGAAGGTCGGTCAGGTTGCAAAGCTCAAATCCAAAGCGAATGTCAGGTTTGTCGGAGCCAAAGCGCTCCATTGCCTCAGCATACTTTATGCGCGGGAACTTTTCAGGCAGAGTTACGCCGAGAAATTTCTTATAAAGATAGTGAATTAATCCTTCGTTCATATCCATGACGTCGTCTTCGGTTACAAACGACATTTCCATATCTATTTGCGTGAACTCAGGCTGCCTGTCCGCACGTAAGTCCTCGTCACGGTAGCAGCGGGCTATTTGAATGTAGCGGTCGAAGCCGGCGTACATTATAAGCTGCTTGTAAAGCTGTGGCGATTGAGGCAGTGCGAAAAAATTTCCGGGGAATATGCGGCTTGGAACGAGGTAGTCACGAGCGCCTTCCGGTGTCGGCTTTATAAGGTTTGGCGTTTCGATTTCAATAAAGCCTTTTTCGTGGTAGTAATCACGAACGAGTTTTGTAATTTCGGAGCGGGCTATGATATTTTTCATCATTTCCGGACGGCGCAGGTCAAGGTAGCGGTAACGCATACGCAGTTCATTGCGAACGTCAGTGTCACCTTCTGTAATGAAAAACGGTGGCGTTTCCGCTTTGCATAAAATCTTCAAGCGATCCACAGCTATTTCTATTGTGCCTGTCGGACGATTCACGTTGATATCAGCCCCGCGGGACCGGACAACGCCGGATGCTGTTAAGACATACTCAGAGCGCACATTTGCGGCAGTTTCAAACGTTTCCCTGTCGGTCGATTCGTCAAAGGCAAGCTGTATTATGCCCGAACGGTCGCGCAAATCTATAAAAATAAGACTTCCAAGATTGCGCTGTCTTGCGCACCAACCGTTGACTGTAACTCGGCGTCCAATGTCAGCGGTGGCGAGCTCGGTTGCGTATGCTGTTCTTTTATCTTCATTAACAAATGGCATGATGACATCTGATTCCTTTCAGTATAAGTTTAGCTTGCTAAAAAAGTGAAAAATCCGTATGCCGGGAAACAATATAAAGCTAATTACACCGATAACACATGAATTGCGCTATCATGATGCAAATAGCCCCGTTACATATGTTATCCCAGCTTTTTTCATGCGCCAAACGGGTGGCGCACGGAATCAATGTCAGATATTATACAGATGCCTATACTATTATACATACGTATAATATGCATGACTGTTCTCCTTCCGAGAGTGAGCATGGCAGTTATTATAGAAATAAATCTGTAAACGACTCTATAAAGTTTGAGAGCAATATTAAACTCAGATAATATGATAATTATATCACTTTATTCTGTCTGTGCAATAGCAGCGGTGTGATTTATCGTGTTTATATGTGGGCAGTACTTATGATATTGTACGCTCAGCTCCCTCGATTGGTGCTGTTATAGCGGCAAGAGGCTCGTGTTCGGGTTTTGAGAGTGTCGGGTCGTCCGACATAATTTCGCGAGCGTCAGAAAAAGCCGCATCAAGAAGCTTCATTGCACACGCTCCTTCTATTCCGGCAAGATTAATCGGAAGGTCACCGCTTTGTCGGGTGCTTTCAGATGATGGCAAAAAGTCACCGGGGCCTCGCAGCGCAAGATCACGCTCTGCAATAGCGAAACCGTCATACGTAGTTCTCATTGTTTCAAGCCGCTCATAAGCTGTTGTGCCTTTTGCTTTTGCATAACGTGATATAAGAATGCAAATAGATTTTGCTGTGCCGCGCCCCACGCGTCCGCGAAGCTGGTGAAGCTGTGACAGTCCGAAACGCTCAGCGTTAAGTACTACCATCAGTGTTGCGTTCGGTACGTTTACGCCAACCTCAATGACGGTCGTTGAAACAAGAATTTTTATTTCATTTGCGGCAAAGGCCCGCATTACAGCGTCTTTTTCCGCCCCCTTCATTTTGCCGTGAACATATGCGACCTTTATATCCGGAAACTTTTTTGAAAGAGCCTCTGCGTAACCAACAGCCGTCATCATTTCGGGCCGTCCAGAACCGGACGCACCGTCTGTATTGTCATCTTCGACAGCGGGGCAAACAACGTAAACCTGATGTCCGGCTTCCGTTTCTCGCTTCATGAAAGCTTCGATGCGTTCAAGATAGCTCTCATCAACAACATATGTTGTCACGCGCTGGCGTCCCGGGGGCATTTCGTCAATTCTTGATTCGTCAAGATCGCCGAGCATAACAAGGGAAAGTGTCCGCGGGATTGGTGTTGCGCTCATAACAAGCACATGAGCCACCTCTCCTTTGCCGGAAAGAGCTGCTCTTTGCATTACGCCAAAGCGGTGCTGTTCATCCGTTATTACAAGGCCAAGACGGCGGAAGCGGACGCCCTCTTCAATGAGAGCATGTGTGCCGACAGCAAGAACCGGCGGGCCGTTTGGATCACAACACGCATTAATGCTTTCGCGTTTTTCGCGTGCTTTAAGCGAACCGACGAGCAGAACGACTTTTATTCCAAGACTACTAAGAAGGGCGCTTAAATCAGCATAATGCTGACGTGCCAAAATCTCCGTCGGTGCCATCATGGCACAGTCAAAGCCGTTTTTTATTATAATGTAGGCGGCTGCGGCGGCTACAACTGTTTTACCGCAGCCAACATCACCGACAATGATGCGGTACATCAGCCCGCGTTTGCCGTTTTTGCCGCGCAAGTCGGCATAAATATCATTGATTGCGCGCTTTTGTGCTCCTGTCAGCGGAAAGGGAAGCTGTGATACAAGCGGCTTTATATCGGTTTTGTTAATATAATGAGCACAAAGTGTGTCTCTTGTGGCTCTTATGCGCATTACTTTGAGCGCATATATTAAAAATTCTTCGTAAACGAGCCGCTGGCGCGCTGCATTGAGAGATTTTTCATCAGCGGGGAAGTGTATATTCTTGATAGCATAACGAATTGTAGGCAGAGAGTGCTTTTCTCGGAGTTTTTCAGGAATCCTGTCAACGAGCGATGATGCTGCAAACGAAAATGCTTTTTTAACAAGCCCGGAAAATATCTTTTGTGTCATTCCGCTCGTCAGACTGTAAACAGGGACGACGGGCGCCAGCTCTGCACCCGGCGGCGCCGCTTCATATGAGGGAGATGTCAGGCGCAGACTTCCGCGCGCGAGCGTTGGCTTCCCATAAAAGCGAAAGCGTGAGCCTGTCGGGAATGCCCGTTTTAAGTATGGCTGATTGAAAAAGACAATTTCGCAAACTCCTGTGTCATCTGCAGCACGAAACTTTATAAACGAAATGCCGCGTTTTGCTGTCACCAGTTTTGGCTCGGTTACTACCGTAAGAATAAAAGATTTCGGGGTCAGTTCATATGATGTATCTATATTATCATTATCTAAAAAAGAGGGGAAGGGATATAAAAGTGATGGCACGCTGAGCTCATCGAGCACACTCTTAACCGTCACAACATCGCCGCGAAACTCGTAGCGGCGCGGATAGTGACGTAAAAGGTCGCCGACAGTATAAATGCCAAGTTTGTGAAGCTGTGCTTCGCGCACGCCGCCGGGCGAGACGCCACTCAGCGACGACACTGGCATTGTGTCAGCGGGAGCACCACTTGGTTTGACATTTGCCATACTAACCTCTCCAAAATTTTGCCGCAAAAAGCGTTACATCAGCGTATCAATAATCAACATTTTATACTATCACACTGTGAATATTTAGTCAAATAAGCGATTTTAAACTGTTAATTAACATTGTATTTGCAACAATAAGTGTTGACAATGTAAAAAGCTAATGATATAATAATCAACGCATTAGCGTTGTTCTTTATGTTATGTGGCGGAATAGCTCAGTTGGTTAGAGCAATCGGTTCATACCCGATAGGTCGTGGGTTCAAATCCAACTTCCGCTATCAAATGGCCCGTTGGTCAAGAGGTTAAGACACCGCCCTTTCACGGCGGTAACACGAGTTCGATTCTCGTACGGGTCATACATCAAAGCGAAAACACGCTCGAAAGAGCGTGTTTCAGACTGAAGAAAAACTCCTATCAGGCGAAAGCCGGATGGGGGTTTTTGATATATAGGCAAAATATTCGTAATAAGTCGATAAAATAACATAAAGAAGGGATGGGTGAGCCGGTTTTCCGCTTCCATTTCGCCAACTTTTTGAGATTCATGCACACGAAAGTAAGCAAGACTTGCGTCTTAAGCCTTGCCAAGCCCCTGTATTGTGTGAATCGCAACCCGTGTTTTACCTTGGCATCTGCCTGCCTCTACTGCTTCCGACAATATCTTATTGAATATCCGCTCAAATATGTCGCTGTTTGCAAAACGCCTGATGTAGTTCTTCCCAAAGGTCGTGAAGTGAGGAATTGGCTCGGTCAGCCCATAGCCTAAAAAGCAGCGGTATGCTACGTTTACTTCGATTTTTTGATCGTTTGCCGCATTGAGCGTATCCCGTGTACTGTATCAGCACGATTTTGAACAAAACTACCGGGTCGATTGACGGTCGTCCGTTGTCCGCACAGTAATAGTCTTTTACCATGTCATATATGAAGCTGAAGTCAATCGCCCTGTCTATTTCGCGCAATATGTGATCCTTCGGTACCAAGTCTTCTATGCTTACTATTTCATATTGCGTGTTCTTTTCTTTCCTGTCTCTACTTAACTTACCTTACTTATCCTTTGTATACGCTCTTTCTTCTCTATTCTATTACATCCTCCCCAAAAAACAACAAAATCCACCAATTCGGTGGACTTTGTCTTCAGTCTGAGTCAAACAATTAGCTTGGCTTTTTTGTTTTGTTGATTTATGATTTTTTTAACAGGTCAGTTTATCAATTAATCAATCCAGAGAGCCTGCAGGAATCTGCCTTCATAGAATCCGTAGCAGACATCCGGATATACATAAACTTCAACTATCTGCCATACATAGTTTTGCATACCTATTTGTTCGGGTGTTGCAGGGCTATTGATCTTTGATCCGCCTATAATTGTCTGGAATGCAGCACATCCACCCCAACCGCCAAGGTTGAAGCAGTAATAATCAGCTTCCGAATCCCATCCATAGACTACTGGATAGCCTTCAGATGAATCGGCACCAGTCAGACGCATAGCGCGGTATGTAATCTTATAACCATCGCAGTCCTCAGGGATCTCTGGATCAAACAACACGGTTGCACCGTAATCGTTAAGGCTGCCGCCAAAGTAAAGAACATTATTGTCAACTTCCGTTCCGTCCTGGGTCTGCTCCTTTGTAATGACCCAGTCGCCGTTTGAGTTGTCGGGATTAGACCATACGCCACCGTTTCTTATGCCGTATGTGGCAACAGAAAGAGCATTCGGATCTTCAAAGTCGTTTTGATAAATAACATTGCCTGTTGCAATATCAGTTATAACGACGTCGTCAATGTAGACCTGTGTCTTCCACTGGCTAAAGCCAATTTTTCCGAGCGGAACTGCAAGATCTTCATTGCTTGTTCTGAGGCGGAAGAACTCCTCGCCGTCGAAATAAACGGCAACTTCATTTCTGCCGATGTTAATGGAAACGGGGCATAAAGTGCCGTATGTAATTGCATAGTCAAGACGCTGAGAAGCAATCTTCTCATTGCCGGCTGACACCTGGTAAACACATAAGCTGCCTCCATCAGCAGCATCAATGTTAAGATAATAATAGTTCTTTTCGTCCGTAACGCAGAAATAAATTTGCGCGCTGCTATCACTATCGTTTACACCGACCTTAACATTTAAGCGGTACGGTCCCCACTTATTGTTGCCGAAGGCAAGCATAGCACCTTTAGCTGAACCGGTGAAGGTAAGAACCTTATTCGGATCTTCTCCCTCCGCAACTTCTTGGTCAGCAACGACCCAGTCGCCATCAGCGCCGTTCCAGTCTCCACCTACCGCAGTCATTTTTTCGAAGAGAGCAATCGGATTCTCACCTTCAAAGTCATTTGCATACATTTCCTTGTTCTGACCCGAGAGAACCTTGTAGTTGTCGTAAACAACAGCGGTGCCTGTTGCGCCAAGAGCCGTCATACCGACAAACTTAGCATCAGGGTCGCTAACATAGTCCGAAAAATATTCCGACGGAAGGCCACTTGCGTCTGTTTCGGCGTCAGTTGTTTCGGGCTCTTCAGTTTCCGTATCATTTGAACCGCCGGGGCCCGGCGTGACTTCATTTGTGTCGCTGTCGTCTGGCAGCTCATCGTCCTTGCAAGCCACAGCGAACACAAGTGTCAGTAGCATAATAACCGCTAATAGCGCGGACAAAATTCGTCTTTTCATTAAAGCACCTCAAAAACACAAAACTTGTCTGTTGGCACAAATAAATTATAACTAAGTGTTCATGTATTGTCAATCATTTTGTAGGAATTATGCTTTACAATATAATGTTTATTAACAAATTATGAGACATTGTTTCTTAATATCATTGCTTTTTTGATTGATTTTTTATATTTTCGATTCGCCTTGAGCTGCCATAGAGGAATTTATTAAATTCAGCGCCGAGCAGCAGTATCGTCATGCAGGAATGGAGCCAAAGCATAAAAACAATGAGTGTAGTTAAGCTTCCGTATACATATGACATGTTGGAGAAATGCTCTATATAGATTGAGAATAGGAAAGAATAAAGAGTCCAGCCGGCGGCAGCAAGCGCAGCTCCCGGCAGGTGACGAGAGAGAGAATTTATTTGAGCTGAGCGTGGCGTAAATATGCGAAAAACAACGGCAAAGAATAAGATAAAGAGAAGAAAGAAGATAAATGGAGATATATCGACGATAAAATTCAATAAAGGTTGGAGCGCCGGTAGTTTATCGCCTAAAAGAGACAAAAGAGTCTGTCCGAAAACAAGAACAACAAGCAGAGCGACGATTATAACTATAAAAAAAGCCGTTATGACAAGGCCTTGAAGCCGCTCAACAAAAAATGTTCCGCTTGACTCGCCGAATACCGATTTAACCCCACCTCTGACGGCAAGCATTCCGCGCGATGCTGTCCAAAAAAGAGCGAGGGTGGTCAGCGATAGCGGGACAGCAGGTTTCTGATCGGTTAAAAACTGAAATTCATCCAAAATAAATTTCGCTGGTGCTTCAGGAAGCAGTAAAATAAGCCGCTCAACCTGTTTTACGTCATTGTCTGATAAAACTAAGCCTGCAGCGGTAACTAAAAGCATTATAAAGGGAATGAACGATATTATAATAAAAAACGATGCAGACGCGGCGTAGATTCTAATTCGATCCTCTCTTATCGTAGCAGATGCTGCACGAATCATTTGTTTTATGCTGCGCACGGATATAATGCGCGATTTTTTCATCGTTTAGCTCCTCCTCATGACGTGAAAGCACATTTTTGCTGTCTGTCTTTATTTAGCGAATTATCTTGTTTTTTCTCGCGGTAAATTTTTGATAAGCACGTGAAAAACGGAATGCTTTTATGGTATAATAAATAAACTCTATATTATACCGTTTAAGAGATAAAAGCAAAGCGAATAAAATATATCTTCCGGCACAACGCAAAGACAATAGATTACTTTATTATAACAGGACTAATATGAAAAAGTATTACAAAACTTACGCTGCCGCGCTAATTTTTTCAGTCGTGGTAACAATGGCGCTCACATATCTTCGATCGATTGCTCTCGTTACCGAGTTTGACTCAGCAGCTGTCTTTTACGTCCACGGGGCGAAGCTTCCAAGAGTATTTTCAATAGTAGCCGTCGCTTCCATTATAGTAGTCGCCCTGCTTGTTTATTTTATGCGCAGCGGTGTCAAAAAACTCTCCCCTACACCAAATCTCAGCTCTCCCATTATTATATTTACATCCTCTCTTCTTGCTTTCATGACAATAGCATATTTTATACTAACACTCAACTTCGGCATGAAAGATGGATTTACCGTAATGGAAAAAGCTGCTCTCGTGTTATCGCTGCCGGCGGCTATGTATCATCTTATAGGAACAGCCATCCCTATGAAAAATAAAAATATACGCTTGATATTCAGCATTGCGATGATTTTATGGCTTTTTACCGTCCTTATGAGCGTATACTTTAGAAAGGGCATCATTGTAAACAATCCAAACAGAACACTTGAGCTGGCGGCTCTCTCGGTTGTGCTGTTGTTTTTCGCAAACGAAGGGCGCTTTGATGCGAATGTTGCGCAGCCGACGACATATATATTCTTAGGGCTCACTTCCATAATAATTGGCGGGTTATACGTGCTGCCAAATATTATTCTTACCGTAATGCGTATATATCCAGATTCGCTTAATGTTGCTTTTATGGTTGTTTACGGTTGTATGTGGCTTTACATTCTTTTACGCATGTACCACTATGCAAGAGACATTCGCCACATAGACTCGAATTCTTACGACAGTGCCATTATATCACCGTATCTTCTTGAGAACAGTAAAAACTAAAAACAAAAAAAGTGCTTCGGCTGCTCATGCGCCAATCGACGCTAATATACTTTTAAAAATAATATCAACTCATATGACGAAAGATAAGTATGAAAACGAAAAACAATAACTACTATGCCAAAAAAGGCGGCGAAATTATAACAAAAGACGGAAAAACAATGCTCCGCATAACAAAAAAATCGGGCGGGCCATATCTTGCCACAGGGGCACTGTGGCTCCTGTGGGCGCTCACATTTCCGTTTTATAAGCTCACCCATATCATTATGGCGGCTGTCGTCGGAGCCGTTCTTTTCGTTATACTTGACCGTAAAATTCGGGCAAAAGAGGTGATTGTTGAGATCAATCTCTCAACAGGTGTTGCCGATGCCGACGCAATCATCGAGAAAATAGCTACAATGCGTGAAAAGCTGTCCCAGTGCGCTGAGCTTTCAGCCCGCTCGGGCGACAAGGAAGTGAGAGGTGCAGCGGAAGGCGTGAGCGCTGCTGCTGAGAGGATATCGAAGCACTTGCGGCAGAGTCCGGAGGACGCAGCGCGTCTTCGCAGCTTTGCAAATTATTATATTCCGACAACGGAAAAGCTTGCTGCCGCATATGGCAAAATTCAAGGTGGCGCCGTAGGAGAGAACGCGGCGCGCACGCGCCAATCAATATTAAACGCACTGAACCTCATCGAAAAGGCTTTTTCCGCGCAACTTGACCGTCTTTATGATGATGACGCACTTGACATTTCATCAGACGTTGCCGTACTTGAAACGATGATGAAAAACGAAAACATATCATCGGTATCGTCGGATTTTTGTGGAGATAAAAACGGGGGCGGCACCGCTGGTACTGATGATAACAAAAGCGGCGGCATAAGGCTTGAATTATAATTAATATTAAATAAAAAAGGTTTTGTCAGGGCAAATTCAATATTATAATTGGCGGGCAATCAATATAGGTAACTTTAATACTACATGTGATAACAATATCAATATAAGGAGAGAGTATGCGATGCAGGACATAAACAACAGCGAAATCAAATTACCGAATCTGGGCGGCGAGACCCCTTCGCTTACGCTTGATCCATTTTCCTCGGCTGCAGCTGAGGAGCCGAAGCTTGACGTTGAGATTGGCACAAGTAAAACACTTGAATCCATAGCTGTTGATGACAGCATGTTGACGGAGCAGGAAAAGAAACAAGCCGAGGAGTTCTCCAAGAAAATAGATATAAGGGACAATTCCATTATTATGCAGTATGGAGCGGCTGCACAGCAAAAGGTTGCCAACTTTTCAGATACAGCTCTTGCAAACGTCAGAACAAAGGATCTTGGTCAGATTGGCGGTCTTATAACAGATCTCATCGTTGAGCTGAAAGGTCTTTCGATCGGTGAGGAGGAAAAGGGCTTTAAGGGCATTTTCCGCCGCACTGCAAATAAAATTGCAGCGCTCAAGGCAAAATACGATAAAGCGGAAGTCAACGTCGACAAAATTTGTGATGTGCTTCAGGATCATCAGGTTCAGCTTCTCAAGGACATAGCGATGCTTGACAAGCTTTATGAGATCAACCTTTCATACCAGAAGGAGCTGACGATGTATATAATCGCCGGCAAAAAGCGTTTAAAGCATGCGCGAGAGGTAGAGCTTGCCGAGCTTTATGAAAAGGCAAACAAATCAGGTCTTGCCGAGGACGCGCAGGCAGCCCGCGACTTCGCAGATCTCTGCGACCGCTTTGAGAAAAAGCTATATGACCTTGAGCTAACCCGAATGATATCGATACAGATGGCGCCTCAAATAAGGTTGATTCAAAATAGCGACTCACTCATGACTGAGAAAATCCAGTCTGTGCTTGTCAATACGATCCCGCTTTGGAAGAGCCAGATGGTAATTGCGCTTGGCATGTCTCACGCAAGCCAGGCGATGGCGGCGCAGCGAGAGGTTACAAACGTTACAAACGCTCTGCTAAAGCAGAATGCCGATGCGCTTAAAACGAGCACTATCGATATCGCACGCGAATCCGAGCGCGGTATCGTCGATATGGAGACGCTCCGGCACACAAACCAGCAGCTCGTATCTACTCTTGAAGAGGTAATCCGTATTCAGGAGGAGGGCAAGGAGAAACGTCGTGCGTCGGAGGTGGAACTTGCCCGCATCGAAGCAGAGCTGAAGCAAAAGCTGCTTGATTTACGCACAAGCGGCATTAATAAAAAATAGTCGATTGAATGGGTGTGTAATAAATGGACTTTCTGTATAACAGGCGCCTTGCCGCTGGCATAATGGTCGCTCTTATGGCAGTGTCCATTATAATTGGCGGATATCGTGCGTTATCTGGCTTTGCCAGCGCTGTTGGAGGTGTGTTTGACGAGAGCATAGAGCCCAAAAAGCTGTCGCGGACTTTTAGCGGCTTTAGCGGAGGTGCGCTCGCATCAAAATACGAAGCGTTATACCCGGATGATGAGCGTGACATTCTTTATTATGTCGGCGCATCGAAAGACGCGGGAGGCAAGCTTCTTTCGCTTGCACGAGTTCATCTCGGAAGCACTGATGGTGATGTTTTACGCCTTGAAGCTGCGGTTGCGTCTGCGGGGGCGGCAATTTCGCCATCGGAAGCCGCAAAAGCAATGAACGATCTAAAATCTTCCGCTAAAACGGTATCAGCAAAAATAGAAGCAGCCGGAGTCGAAGGCGTCGACGCTTCAAACGCAAAATATTACGCAAAGGATATCGAAAGCTACGCGGCAAAAATCGATCACAAAGCCAGTGTTTACAATGAAATCGCTGAGCTATATAACAAAAAAATCCGTGGAGCTTTTCCGGCGAAAATTATAGCGTCTTTAGTCGGGTTGCCGGAAGCTGAATATTATTCGGAGTACTAATTTTTAGTTTGTGAATTTTGAAGGGAGCTCCCGTTCATGTAAAAACGGCACCTACTGTCGTGCGCGGAGGGTTTTAGTATTAATGAAAACAACAAAAAAAGCAAAATGGCGTCGCAAAGTGTCGGCAGCTTTCGTCTGCTTGGTTTTAGCAGCCCTTGTTATGTCGGTTACTGCAGCTGCTGTCAGCATGCCAAAACCAACAGAGGAATTTTACGTTGCAGACTTTGCGAATGTCCTTGACAGAACTACTGAAGAATATATAATTTCAAAAAACAGATCGCTTGAGTCTAAAAATGGCGCACAAGTCGTCGTTGTGACTGTTGATTCGACAGAGTCTGACATTGAGGATTATGCTTATCGGCTCTTCAATGACTGGGGGATAGGCTCATCGGCTTATAATAACGGCGTTTTGATCCTCTTTGCAATTGGCGATGATAACTACTATATTATGACAGGCTATGGCATTGAGGATGATTTTCCCTCAAGCGTAATTTACGATATGATTGATAACAAAACAGAGCCATACTTTGCAAAGAAAGATTATAATAATGCCGCCAGTGCGACATTTGACGCCTTTGTTACAAAGCTTGAGACAATGTCGTTCGGAGGCACGGCAAATCCGGGCAACAATGGCGGCCAGAATCAGCAAAATCAGACGGAAAAGCCAGGCTTTTTCAGCCGACTGTTTTCTTTCATTGCTGCGCTTGGCTACTTTGCAGTTGTAATTATAATTCTTGTTTTAATTATAATATTAAGCGTTGTTAGTTCCTTTACACGCCCGCGTTTTTACGGTGGGTGGTGGTTTTTTAGGCCTCGGTGGATTATATGGCCGTGGTGGCGTCCCAGAGGCCGGAGATGGCCAAGAGGACCTGGCGCACCACCACCTCCCAGACCGCCAAGATCAAGCGGTGGCTTTGGTGGAGGACGGACAGGAGGCTTTGGCGGTGGCCGCAGCGGCGGGTTCGGCGGCGCTCGTGGTGGTGGCGGCGGAACTCGCGGTGGTGGCGGTGGCCGCAGATAATTAGTAATAATTTAAGATAGACAGCAAAGCATAAAAAGAAGCTTTGAAAGACAAAGGACAACATTAAAAACGTTTAATTACAACATAAAACTCAATAAAATAAAAAACGGCTCACAAGGCCGTTTTTTACGGTGAAAAACATAAAAAGCTATGACAGTTTTAACAGTTGATTCCGTCTCGCTTTCATTTGGCGTGACGACTATACTTGAAGATATCAGCTTTTCCATAAACGAGGGCGACAAGCTTGGCATTATTGGGGTAAACGGGTGTGGCAAATCAACGCTGCTTTCAATGATATATGGCGATGACGACACCCGCCCCGACAAAGGCAGCATTTATATCGCTAAGGGGAAAACAATCGGCCTTTTGCGGCAGGACGATCCGTTTGATTTGGCGGTTAACAGTGATAGTGACGCGACAAGCGTACCGGGTGGCGAGGCGACTGTTCTTCAGCAAATGTACCTTGCTTTCCCACGCCTTGTTGCCGCAGAGAAGCGCATGGCCGTACTGGAAAACTTTATGGCAAATGTATCCTCTGAGCTTGACACATATGCGCGCGCAGTGCATGAACACAGCGAGCTTGTACGGTTTTATAATGAAAATGGCGGATATTATTATAAATCGCTGTGTGTATCGATTCTTGCGAAGCTTGGATTTGATAAAACATATCACAATTTGCCTGTCTCGTCGCTTTCCGACGGGCAGCGGACACGCTTAGCCCTCGTCAGGCTTATTCTATCGGAGCCTGACATACTAATGCTTGACGAGCCGACGAACCATCTTGACATGGATTCGCTTATATGGCTTGAGGGATTCTTTTCAACATACAAAAAAACTGTAATTGTTGTTTCCCATGATAGGTATTTCCTTGATCGGGTGACGACAAAGACGCTTGAAATTGAAAACAAGCGAGCGAAGCTTTATAATGCTCCGTATTCAGGCTATGAGCAGCAGAAGAAAGCCGAAAGAGTGGCGCAAATGCGCCTTTATGAGCAGCAGCAAAGGGAGCTGAGACGCCAGCTTGATATAATTGAGCAGCAGCGTCGCTTTGGCCGCGAGCGAAATTTTGTGACGATACGAAGCCGCGAGAAATATATTGAGCGCATGGAGCTTGTGGACAAGCCTGATTCGCTGCCGAAGTCAATTCATTTTAAAATTGAAAGTTCCGGCATGAGCGGGAACGATGTGCTTGATGTTCGCAATTTGAGCATGGCGTATGGTGAAAAAAGCCTTTTTACGAATCTTTCGTTTTCTGTAAAGCGGCTTGATCGCCTTTTCGTTATAGGCCCAAACGGATGCGGCAAATCAACACTGATGAAGCTTCTGACGGGGAAATTGACGCCAATAAAGGGCGTTATTGAATATGGAGCAAACGTCAAGCTCTATTATTACGACCAAGAAAACCAAAATCTTGACCCTGATAACACTGTTATTGAGGAGATATGGGGACAATACCCTACTCTCACACAAAACGAAGTGCGCAGCGCGCTCGCGCGGTTCCTTTTCACCGGTGACGACATTGAAAAGCCCGTCTCTGTGCTTTCCGGTGGCGAGAGGGTAAGGTTAACTTTTTGTAAGCTCATGCTTTCGCCCGTTAATGTTCTCATACTTGACGAACCGACAAACCACCTTGACATAAAATCACGCGAGGTGCTTGAGGCAGCGCTTGCTGAATTTAAAGGCACAATAATCGCTGTGTCGCACGACAGGTATTTCATGGACCGGCTAGCGACTCGCATCCTGCCGCTTACACCCGACGGCGCTGTTTGTTTTGAGGGAACCTACTCGGAGTATGCTGCCTTCATTGCAGTAAAAGCTAAAGCAGAGGAAGAGCAAATTCAATCCGCTCATAACAAAGAAAGCGAAGCGAAAAAGCAGTACATCAACGCAAAAAGGGAAGCGGCTGAGCGCCGCAAGCGTGAGAATAAGGCGCAAAAAATAGCCGCCGAGATTGAAGCAGCCGAATCTGAGCTTGTCAAAGTCGAGGCCGAACTATACGGAGAAGCAGCAACCGATTATAAGCGCGCCGCTGAGCTTGACGATAAGCGTATACAGCTTGAAGAACGGCTTTATGCACTCTACGAGGAACAGGAGGCACTTGAGAAGCTGTTGCAGGCTCAGTGATTTAGTGCACGGATATGCAGCTCTACTTGAAGTGGTGTAGCCTAAAATAGATACTCCCACTGCAAAACGAAAGCCAAGCTCCGGGTGAGCTTGGCTTTAATTATTTTATACAGCGACATTGCTATTGTGATATTTTGCTTTTTAGAGAGTAGTTTTTACTTTTGTACGGGGCAGTACCCCGGAGTTTCGGTTATTATTTCCCGGCTGAGTTGATGAGGATGCGGCCGAGGTTTGAATCAGGGCCGAGGACAACAGTTTTCTCGTTGCCTGAAAGCGAAGCTTCAAGCGCTTCAAGAGCTTTAATGAACTCATAGAAGTCGCGTTTGTCTTCTGTGTCGTAAGCTTCGGCAAGAATGCGCATATATTCGGCTTCGCCCTCAGCTTCTGTTTTAGCGGCTTCCGCTTTGGCATCGGAGATTATAATGTTAACCTTTTTATCGACCTCATTTTTTATGAGAGAAGCTTGGTATTCGCCATTTGCCGTATATTCGGCGGCGATTCGCTCGCGGTCGGAAATCATACGCTCATAAACGGCCTGCTCGTTTGCTTCGGGGAGATCAAAGTGTTTAATTTTAATGTCGATAACGGAGATGCCGTAAACGGCTGCGTTTTTTGCGACGTCGGTTGTTATACCCGCATAAATATCATTGCGGGTGTTTACAGCTTCTTCGTTGATGATATCGTCCTGTTTGAGAGTACCCATAAGGTTCTTCAATGAGTTATATGTAAGAGCGTCAAGGCGTGTTTCTGCTTCAGAAATTGTGCCGAGAGTCTGGTAGAATAAAAGCGGATCGGTTATGCGCCAGATAAGGTAGCTATCAACAGTCATGCTTTTCTGGTCTTCTGTTAAAACTTCAGACTGGGGGATATTATAGAGAAGCACAGTGTCCGGAAACTTACGCACTTCATCGACAAACGGGGCTTTAAAGTGAAGTCCGGCCTCGTTAGTGATATCTATCATTTTAGAAAAACGGAAAACGCATGCGAATTCGTTTTCAGCGACGGTATAGAAACAGTCAAAGAGGATAACGGCAGCAAAAACTAAGATAACACCGGTTATTATAAGACCAATTTTTGTTTTCTTTTTCATATTTACTGAGCCACCTCCCCTGAATTATTATAGCTATTTTTACTGCTATTATTTATGCTGTTGTTAGCAAAATCATCAAGCGGCAAAAGTGTATCAACGCCCGTTTGATCAGTTGTGATGATATAAAGCTTCACGCCCGGTAAAGTCTTTGAAATCGTTTCATAATACATACGAATACGAGTAATATCCGGGTTATTTTTGTACTCGTTGTACATCGCGTTGAACTTAGCAACTGCTTTGACAGCTTCGTTTATGCGGTTTTGTTTCAAATACTCAGCATTTTTTATAAGCGAGTCTGCCTTTGCTTGTGCTGCGGGCAGCTGTGCGTTTTGATATGCTTCTGCGTTGTTGATTGCTTTTTCGGCACCCTGTTTTGCTGTTTCGACGGCTTTGAAAGCTGCCGTTACAGTTTCTGTCGGAGGCTCACTGTCTTGAATTGTCACGTCAGCAAGTATCAGGCCAATATCGTAATCTGCTAAAATTTCAGTAATCAGTTCCTTGACCTTGATTTGAATCTCTGTTTTTCCGTCTGTCAATACGCTGTCGACATTTGTTGAGCCGATAATGCTTCTGATCTGGCTCTGGACGAGATTTTTCAGAATCGTATCCGGCTCCGCTGAGTTGTAAAGGTATTTAACGGGGTCGGAGATTTTATACTGCACGAAAAAGTCAACGTTGACGATGTTGTAGTCGCCGGTGATCATCTTGCTTTCGCTTTCAATCGATGTATATGTGCCGTCTTCTTTTGTCGCATAGCCTATTTCAATTTTTTGATAAACGTTTGTCTCAACGGTTTTTACTTTTTGAATACCAAATGGAAGCTTAAAGTGAATTCCGGCACTACTTGTTGACGAAACGCGCCCAAATGTCGTAACAACAGCTGTTTCCTGCTCATCAACGGTATACCAGCAGGTTCCGAGCAAGGCAAACAAGAAAATCAAGCCGACAATTAAGAAAATCAAAGCAACGATATTTGGTCGTTTTTTGGTTTTATCGAAGTATGTGTTAGCTTTCAATTTTTCCTCCTTTTTTATGACAGCGAAACGCTGTAATTTGGTGCTTCTTTTGTGATGCTTATATCATGCGGATGTGATTCGCGCAGTCCTGCGCTTGTTATTCGGACAAAACGCCCGTTTTTCTGTAGTGACGGAATATCAGGCGCACCGCAATAACCCATTCCGGAGCGAAGACCACCGATGAGCTGATATACAGTGTCAGAAAGCGGCCCTTTATACGGAACTCTCCCCTCAACACCTTCGGGAACAAGCTTTGTATTTTTCTCCTGGAAATAGCGGTCACTGCTTCCCTTTTCCATTGCGGCGATTGACCCCATACCGCGATAGACCTTAAAGCGGCGTCCCTGGTAAATTTCGTTCTCGCCGGGGCTTTCCTCACAGCCGGCGAAAAGCGAGCCTATCATAACGACATCAGCGCCGGCTGCAATAGCCTTCGTTATGTCGCCGGAATATTTAATCCCACCGTCAGCGATGACGGGAACACCATGCTTTGAAGCGACGACAGCTGCATCGTATATGGCTGTTATTTGCGGCATACCAATACCAGCGATAACACGCGTAGTGCAGATGGAACCAGGCCCGATACCAACTTTGACAGCATCAGCACCGGCGGCAATTAAGTCTTCCGCTGCTTCTGCTGTCGCGATGTTCCCTGCGACTATTTGGGCGTCGGGGAACATATTTTTAAGCGTGTAAACAGCGTTTATGATGCCTTCTGAGTGACCGTGCGCCGAGTCAAGAACAAGGAAGTCAGCGCCTGCAGCAAGAAGACGCGATACGCGTTCTTTCAGGTCGGCGCCAACACCGACGGCAGCACCGCAGAGAAGGCGCCCGGCTTCATCTTTTGCAGCGTTAGGGTAGCGGCTTGCTTTTTCGATGTCTTTGATTGTGATGAGCCCCTGGAGTTTAAATTCGTCGTCGACGATGGGCAGCTTTTCAATTTTGTGTTTGCGAAGAATCTCCTGTGCCTCCTCAAGTGTGGTTCCGGGCTTTGCAGTGATGAGGTTTTCCTTTGTCATTACTTCCTTGATTTTTATATTGTATGTTGTCAGGAAGCGTATATCGCGGTTTGTAATTATGCCGATAAGCTTATGCGACTCATCACATATCGGAACGCCAGAAATTTTGTATTTCGCCATGAGTTCGGCTGCTTCATAGACGTAATTATCCTCTGAGAGGAAAAACGGATTTGTAATGACACCGTTTTCGCTGCGTTTGACACGCTCAACCTCGTCAGCTTGCTTTTCTATCGACATATTTTTGTGTATTGTGCCGACACCGCCCTCTCGAGCAATAGCAATGGCAAGCGCAGACTCGGTTACCGTGTCCATAGCGGCGCTCATAATGGGGATGTTGAGACGTATTTTCTTAGTCAGTCGTGTTTCGAGTGACACTTGAGAAGGTAGGACGTTGCTTTTTGCCGGAATCAACAGCACGTCGTCGAAGGTGAGGCCTTCTTTGGCAAATTTATCACCGAAGGCTTCATTTCCGCATGAAGTTATCATACGTGGGGATCATCCTTTCAATGTTACGTAGTTTTAAATATAAATTATACCCTTAAAAGACGAATGTGTCAAACAAATCCTATCGAAAACATAGTAAATTATGTTGGTGTTTTTTATAAACCCCGCCGAATTACCCACACTCTCTTGACAAACATATATGTTAGGGAATATAATATACAAAAACAAACAGGGGTGCTGCTATAAGCGGCTGAGATGGCGAGAGCCAAACCCTCGAACCTGAGACGGGTAATTCCGGCGTAGGAAGTTTATTAGTTTTGATTAATTATCTTTTAAATAAATTCCACCCGGAGACTATCTTCGGGTGGAATTTTATATTTATGCAAAAGAAAGGTAGTGAAAAAATGAAGGAACAAAATCTTCGTCTCCGTTTTCTTGCTGAGGGCGCAGCGCTCATTGCTCTTGCAACGGTACTTTCAATCATTATTATCTACAAAGCGCCGTATGGCGGCTCGCTCACTTTGTTTTCGATGGTTCCGATAATAATGATTTCCGTCCGGCATGGCGTAAAGAACGGGCTTTTTGCTGCTTTTGTTTATTCTATTATCCAGCTTCTTTTAGGGCTTTCTAACTTTTCGTATATACCGTCGTGGCAGGGCATCGCAGCAAGCGCGCTTTTTGATTATATTTTTGCTTTTACTGTTCTTGGTTTTGCGGGAATGTTTGTGCGAACGAAAGCTTTTTCAGGTAAGTACGGGATTTACGGTGCTGTTGCGCTTGGCTCTGCGATAACAGTTATTGCGCGCACAGTTATTCATATGTTTGCAAGCGTTTTCATCTGGCGTTCACTGTGGCTTGAGTGGTATGCTGATGATCCCACAAACATAGTCAATAAATTCAGTCCGTGGGTGTTTGCCCTTATATATAACATATCATATATGCTGCCGGAACTTATCCTAACCCTTGTCGCCACACCTGTTGTTGCAAGTCTATATGATTTTGGGATGAAAAAGAAGAAAAAAGAGCCAGAAAAGAATGACGAACAAGCACAAAATTAACAATAACAATGTAAATTTAATCTCGTAAGTTAGGTTAATCTATAAAACACAAGACAAAAGTATCCGCTTAAAAAAAAGCATATCCATATCATTATGTGTATATCTTCCTATGCCGAAAATGTGTTTGTTTTGCGAACAAGAAAAAAAGACTGTCGAAGACAAATCGACAGTCTTTTTTTCACAGGGGCAGAAGGATTCGAACCCTCGACCCTCGGTTTTGGAGACCGGTACTCTACCAGCTGAGCTATACCCCTATTTAAAAATACCGACTATTAACTATAGTCAGCGTGTCTGATTATATCATAGAGCGCTTTTGTTTGCAATACCTTATATAAAATTTCCTCCTGCGTGCTCGGATTCCGAAACGGGTTAAATTGCGGTCAATTTTTGCTTGTAAATAAGTTATAAATGTTATATAATATAAAAGATTTTCTTGATTTGTGTTTCGGGTAGGAGGTGGGCTGCTTTTTGCCAAGCATATTCGATTTATTAAAGCGCACAGCAAAGAGAAAGGATGGGCAGTCGACACAACCGATATCAATGATTGTTGCCGGGCTTGGAAATCCTGGGCAAAAATATGAGCGGACGCGCCATAACGCAGGTTTTCTTGCCATAGATTTCATGGCGGGCAAGCTTGGTTTCTCAGTTAAGAGGCTGCGTTTTAAATCGCTTTGCGGCGAGACTGTCTTTGGCGGAGTACGCGCGCTTGTCATGAAGCCGCAAACGCATATGAACAACTCCGGTGTAGCAATCCGCGAGGCGGCTGAATTCTATAAGATACCAAATGAACGCATCCTTATAATATGCGATGACACCAACCTTCAGCCGGGGGTAGTCCGCATTCGGGTGCGCGGAAGTGACGGTGGTCATAATGGTCTTAAAAGCATTATTTATCAGCTAAATTCAGATGCTTTCCCGCGCATAAGAATCGGCGTTGGTGCAAAGCCTTCATCTGAGAGAGATCTTGCAGAATGGGTCACAAGCAACATAACAGTGGAGGACGGGAAAAAGCTCTTTGACGCTTTTCAGCGTGTCGCCGAAGCAGTGCCTCTCATAGCCGAGGGCAAGCTTGAGCTTGCGCAGTCGCGTTACAACGGCTGATAAAACGATAAAACAAAAAACAACACAATACATGATGAACACAATATATGATGAAGATGAAATTAAAACATAAGAGGAGCAGAAAAATTTGGTGCATCCGGCGATGTAGGCAGTCCATATGGGCATAACTGAATTTATACGCGCTGAGCGGGACTACGGATCATTTTCCGAGACGCTTATAGCACAGCTAAAAACCAGCGCACGCCCTCGCCCGATTGTTGTATCGGGACTTTGTGAGGGGGCAGCGACATCGTTTTATACCTGCCTTGCTGTTGATGTAAATGTTGCGGGAGGCACAGGAACTTTATTTCTTGTGCCCGGGGATACCGAAGCCGCAACGCTTTTCCGGCGGCTTTCAAACGCTGGTATTCGCACGCTTTTATACCCGACGCGCGACCTACTCTTTCACAATGCAATAGCCTCCCATGAAAGCGAACATGAGAGGCTTTTTGTGCTGGCTAAAATTATGTCGGGGGAGTGGGATGCTGTTGTTGCGACTCCTGACGCCGCACTCAGCTTTACTATGCCGCCCTCTGCATTAGAGGAGAGAATAATAACTCTGTCCCTTGGCGAGGAGATCCCGCGTGAGGAGCTGCTTCGCCGCTTGACAGACGCGGGATATGTGCGCGCAGAGGAAGCGGGGGGCGTCGGTCTTTTCTCAATAAGAGGCGGGATTATTGATATTTACCCGATGACGCTTGACGACGCGGGCAGCGATAACAGCGACAGCAGCAAAGATGGGAACGCAGGTGATATGAGGCTTGATCCCATGCCCGTTCGCCTTGAGTTTTTTGGGGATGAGATTGACCGCATATCCATATTCGACCCGGAAACGCAGCGTACAATTAATTCGGTTACAAAAACAACTATTTTGCCGGTGCGGGAGCTTTGTCCTCGGTATGAGGAGCGCAAGGCGATAGAAAAAGTAGCACGCTCGCTTGCAGAAAAAGCGAAAGATGAGACTGTTCGCGCTCAGCTTTCATCGGAAGCGGAGTATGCTGCAAACGGCCTTTCGATTCCGTCGCTTGACAAATATATGAAGCTTGTTTTTGGTGGCGGGGTGTGTCTTCTTGATTATTTTGAAGACATGGGACGCATGGCAATAATTACAACGGACGTAAATGGCGTCAAAAAACGCCTTGATGGCTATATGTGGCAGCTTGGCGAGGATATAAAAGAAATGCTCGCTGACGGGCTTATTACGCCTGAGCTTGCCGAGTACTCATTTTATGAAGATAAACTTGATTTATTCCGCGAGAAAAATGCGCATGTAGCTTGCAGCACCTTCTCTCCGGCTGGAATGTCGGGGCGCTCTCTTGCAGGGCTTTACGGCTTCTCGTCGCGCCGCGGCATTGCTTACTCGGGCAATATGAGCCTGCTTGCCGAGGATGCTGCTTCCTTTTTGCGAGGGGGATATAAAATTGCCGTTGCTTGCGGCAATGAAACCGCAGCCGAGGTGACGGCATCCGCCCTGCGAGATGCCGGTGTAAACGCTGTTGCGGCACCTGATGTTTCATACAAGGATATGAAGCCGGGCGTCGTCTATACCATCCCTGCGGCTGAAGCCGAAGGATATGAGCTGCTGTTGTCAAGAATTGTGCTTTTGTCGTTTACATCTGACACCGAAAATAGGCGCACAAAATCTCACACAAGAGCAAGTGGCGCAGGACGCCGTGCAGGAACAGCATCGCAGAAAATACTTTCATATAACGATCTTACGCCCGGTGACTACGTCGTTCACGAGGCATATGGCATCGGCCGCTACCTTGGCATTGAAAACTTAACGACGGCCGGTGTATCACGCGATTATATTAAAATTCAATATGCCGGATCAGATCTCCTTTACCTGCCGACAGATCAGCTTGGGCTTGTTTCAAAGTATATAGGCGCAAATGCAGACGGCATTGTAAAACTTTCAAAAATGGGTGGTGCCGACTGGGTACGCGCGAAATCCCGTGCAAAAGCGGCAGCAAAGGACATGGCTAAGGAGCTTATAACCCTTTACGCTGAGCGTAAGCGCAAGCACGGTTATGCCTTCCCCCCGGACGATGAGTATCAGCGCGGCTTTGAGCTTGCTTTCGAATATGAAGATACAGAAGCTCAGCTGTTGGCGATAGAAGAGATAAAACGCGATATGGAAAGCCCATGGCCTATGGACAGGCTTCTTTGCGGAGACGTCGGTTACGGCAAGACGGAAGTGGCTCTCAGAGCCGCTTTCAAGGCTATATTGGCAGGAAAGCAAGTAGCTTTTCTTGTTCCGACGACTATTTTGGCGTATCAGCATTTCACGACTGCCATGGCGCGGATGCGTCCATATCCGATTACAATCGAGATGCTGTCACGTTTCCGCTCGCCAGCGCAACAGGAAGAAATTTTGCGCAAATTACGCCGTGGCGAGATTGACATGATAATAGGAACGCATAGGATTATTTCCCAAGACGTAAAATTCCGAGACCTTGGGCTTTTGATTATTGATGAGGAACAGCGTTTCGGCGTTGCGCAAAAAGAAAAGTTAAAACAGCTTGCCCGCGGTGTTGATGTGCTAACACTGACGGCAACGCCGATCCCGCGTACGCTTAATATGGCCATGAACGGCATCCGCGATATGTCCATACTTGACGAAGCGCCCGGTAACAGGTATCCGGTGCAGACATATGTGCTTGAACACGATGATGCTGTGATACTTGAGACCATACGCCGTGAACTTCGGCGCGGCGGGCAGGTTTTCTACCTATACAATAGGATTGACGGCATTCACATAGTAGCGGACAGGCTGCGCCGTTCATTGCCCGAGGCGAGGATTGCTGTCGCGCACGGTCAGATGAATCGCGAGCGCCTTGAGCTGATATGGCAATCACTTCTTGACGGAGAAATTGACGTGCTCGTGTCGACGACAATAATTGAGACGGGAATTGACGTGCCAAATGCCAATACTCTTATAATTGAGGACGCCGACAGGCTTGGGCTTGCCCAGCTTCATCAGTTGCGCGGGCGCGTCGGGCGCTCAGGGCGGCGGGCATATGCCTATTTCACATTCAAACGGGGGAAAGCGTTGTCTGAGGAGGCAACAAATCGACTTGAAGCGATTCGTGAGTATACGGAATTCGGCGCGGGGTTCCGCATTGCGCTGCGGGACATGGAAATACGAGGCACGGGCAATCTCTTGGGGCCTCAACAGCACGGACATTTAAACGCCGTTGGTTACGATATGTATATCCGCCTGCTTGAGGCCGCCGTTCTTGAAGAAAAGGGAGAGTTGGCGCTTGCCCAGCTGCCTGAATGTACAGTTGATTTGCGCGAGGACGCTTATCTTCCGCAATCTTATATCTTCAGCTCACGTCATCGCATGGAAATGTATAAAAAGATTGCAAATATTGAAAACGAGGATGATGTGCGCGATATGTACGATGAGCTTACCGACCGCTTCGGTGAGCCGCCGGCTGTGGCTAAATCCCTTCTTAATATCGCTCTCATACGGGGGCTCGGACGCGCAACTGGCATACGTGCGATTGAGCAGCGCGCCGAGGAGATAAGCATAAAACCGCATAAGCTTGAGATTGATGTGTGGGCAAAGCTTGTTGATGCTGTGCGTTGCGAGCGAAACCGTCAGCCGCGTATAGTTTCGGCGGATCCACCGTATATCACAGTCCGGCTGACATCAGGCGAGCGCCCAACGGCAGTTGTCCTTTCGCTGTTAAAGAAATTTATACAAATCAAAGACGGTGCGATGTAGACATAGAGTGCCGAATATTGCTATAATTATAGATGTTAATAAAAAATGCTTTTGTGTTCCAAGACGAGGTGTCGATATCGATGATGAAAAAACTCCCGATTATAAAGTTCACAGCGCTAATTATTGCAGCGGCAACCATTGCTATTGTGCTCTCTGCATGCGGCAATGCTGGTGAGCCGGCGCTTGAATACGGTGATATCGTCGTCACCTCGCGTATGTATGAATACTGGGCTGCTCATTATAAAGCCGTATTTATGCGGTCATACGCCGGAATTTCCGACACGGATGAGTTCTGGGACTCTGAGGCTTCGGATGGGATGACAGCGGAGGAATACCTTTCGAGCACTCTTCTTGAAAATGTCAAGAAAAACGTAGCCGGCGCGTGGCTTTTCGATTACATGGGGCTGAAGTTTACATCTAAAATGAGAAAAGAGATCAAAGAAGGAATAAAAAGCCTTCGCGATAATCTTACCGACGGCAAAAAGCGGGCTTTTAATGAGTATCTCTCGCAGTTTGGCATAAATGACGATATTTTATACGATATATACGTCATGGATGCGAAGGTTTCATACTGCTATAATTATCTTTTCGGCAAATCAGGTATAGCTGAAATATCAGACAACGATAGAAAAATTTTTCTTGATGAAAATTATACTCACATACAGCACCTTTATATAAACAATAAGTATAAATACGTTTTAGATAAAAACGGGAACTATACTTATGACGAACATGGCAAAGTTGTGACGGCAGATCTGACAAGCGAGGAAATAGCAGAGAAAGAAGAGGCAATTGCCGCTGTTGAGGGGGGGCTTAACTCAGAGGTGTCATTTGAGGAGCTTTGGGATGAGTATTCTGAGGACAAATATTATGAAAAAGGTTATTATATCTCATCTGACACGAAATTTATAACTGAAGTTGTCACAGCGGCATTTAAAATTGAAGTTGGCGAGTGGACAAAGGTCGAAACACAATACGGCGTTCACTTTATCAAGCGTTATGCGATGGGCGAGGCGCCGTGGAACGATAAAACATACGCCGATTTCTTCATTGACTTTGAAGACAAGCTCAAAGAATATCTTTTCACAAAAATGCTTGGTGAAATTACGGATAAGATTACAGTTTACTCTGATGCGACAAGCAAAATAAAACTTCGGGATGTCAAACCGAGTTATTATGTTTAAATGTACGGCACAAAAAACTGATAAAATTAAAATACAGAAGAAAAGCATAATCCAACGCTAAAATAAACTTATACGGCGCTTTTCGCGCCAAAAGAAAAAGGCAGTTATGACCGAAAGACAGAAAAAAATTAGAAACTTTTCGATAATTGCGCATATTGACCACGGAAAGAGCACGCTCGCTGACCGCATAATTGAGGCGACGCATTCCGTTGATGAGCGCGAAATGGAAGAGCAGCTTCTTGACAATATGGAGCTTGAGCGCGAGCGCGGCATAACGATAAAAGCGCACGCTGTCAGGCTTGAGTACAAAGCGGCTGACGGAGAGACATATATTTTTAACCTCATCGACACGCCTGGTCACGTCGACTTTAATTATGAGGTATCCCGCTCGCTTAATGCCTGCGAGGGGGCGCTTCTTGTTGTCGATGCGACACAAGGAATACAGGCTCAGACGCTGGCTAATGCTTATCTTGCGGCCGATGCCAATCTTGAAATCGTTCCTGTTATCAATAAAATCGACCTTCTTTCCGCCGATGTCGAACGTGTTCGCGCTGATATTGAGGATGTAATCGGCATAACAGCCAAAGGCTGCCCCGCTGTCAGCGCGAAGACAGGCCTTAATATTAACGATGTGCTCGATGCTATCGTCCGTGATATTCCACCGCCAAGCGGCGACGAGAACGCGCCTCTCCGCTGCTTGATATTTGACTCGTACTTCAACAGTTACCTCGGTGTCGTCGTTTTTGTTAGAGTTATTGAGGGGACACTGCGTCCCGAAGACCGAATAAAGATGATGAGCACGGGGAAAGAGTTCGACGTCGTAGAAGTCGGATACATGAAGCCTCTGGGTCTTGCAAAGGCTGAATTTCTTGCCGCAGGCGATGTCGGTTATATAACAGCAAGCATCAAAGATGTTGCAGATACTCGTGTCGGCGATACAATCACGACAGCAGAAGGCGGGGCAAAGGAACCGCTACCCGGGTTTAAAGCGTCAGTACCTATGGTTTTCGCCGGCATTTACCCCGCTGACGGCGCTGATTATGGAGACTTACGTGATGCGCTTGAAAAGCTTCAACTCAATGACGCAGCGCTGCACTTTGAGCCGGAAACATCGGCTGCTCTTGGCTTTGGTTTCCGCTGCGGATTCCTTGGCCTTCTCCATATGGAGATAATAGAGGAGAGACTTGAGCGCGAGTTTGGGCTTGACCTTATTACAACGGCGCCAAGCGTTATTTATGAGATTAAAAAGCGGGACGGGAGAGTTGTTCGCATCGACAACCCGACGAATTTTCCTCCCCCTGATGAAATCGAAGTTGCCCGCGAGCCTATTGTGCGCGCAAGCATAATTACGCCAACCGAATACATTGGCGGAATAATGGAGCTTTGCACCGATCGCCGCGGCGTCTTCCACGATATGAAGTATATTGACGCGACAAGAGTGGAACTTCACTACAGCCTGCCGCTAAATGAGATTATATATGACTTCTTTGATGCACTTAAGAGCCGAAGCCGCGGATATGCGTCGCTTGATTATGAGCCGGAAGGCTATGTAGACAGCCGGCTTGTAAAGCTTGACATTCTTTTGAACGGAGACCCGGTAGACGCCCTGACGTTCATTGTCCACGAGGAGAAAGCATACACACGCGCGCGTAAAATTGTTGTTAAATTAAAGGAGAACATACCACGTCAGCTCTTTGAGATTCCAGTTCAAGCTGCAATTGGCTCACGCATCATCGCCCGCGAGACTGTCAAAGCTCTTCGCAAAGATGTCCTTGCAAAATGCTATGGCGGCGACATAACGCGAAAGAAGAAGCTTCTTGAAAAGCAGAAAGAAGGCAAGAAGAGAATGCGTCGGCTCGGTACGGTTGAGGTTTCACCGGAGGCATTTATGGCTGTGCTCAAGTTTGACGACGAATAAGCAAATAAAATAATTAGCTAAAATATTAAGTTAATAAGCTGATAAGCTAATACGGTCGATGCAGCAATAAGGCATTCTGCGCTTTGTATTGTGTGAATTATTAAATATTAAATGGAAGGGATTATATTTTATGTTCATGATAAAGCGGAGGCATGGAAAGCGCCTCGGAATATATGTTCATGTCCCTTTCTGCGCCTCAAAATGCTCATACTGTGATTTTTATTCGTATGTGCCGAAGTCAACGCGTATCTATTCGGCATACGTTGACGCGCTTGCCCGGCACATGGCAAGTTATAAGGCGGCTTGTGCCGATTATTCCCCGGACACCGTCTATATCGGCGGCGGAACACCGACTGTCCTGCCGCCTGAGGACTTTTTACGCCTTATAAAAGCAATTAAGCATAATTTTCGCCTGCAAAAGGATCCTGAGTTTACGGTTGAAGCAAATCCTGGAACTGTTGACGTTGCAACACTATCCCGTTACCGTCGTGCCGGCGTAAATAGGCTGAGCATGGGGCTTCAATCGGCGAACAAAGCGGAGCTTGAAGCGCTTGGACGCAAACACACGCCCGCCGACTTTGAGAAAAGCTTTCGCGCCGCACGCGAGGCGAAGATAACAAACATAAATATCGATTTGTTGTACGGTATTCCATACCAAACATATAGAACCTTCATGAATTCCCTTCACTTCGCCCTTCGGTTGAAGCCGGAGCATATATCAATATACGGGCTGAAAATTGAAGAAGGAACTCCTCTTGCCGCATCTGTAGCAAGCGGAGCTTACCCCATGCCAAGCGATGAGATGCAGTTCGCTATGTATCGCGATGCTATTGATATCCTTGCGAAAAATGGATATGTTCAGTATGAGATAAGCAATTTTGCCCGCCCCGGCTTTGAGTGCTACCATAATATTAAGTATTGGCGATGTGATGAGTATCTCGGATTTGGCCCGGGTGCGCATTCATACTTCAACGGATACCGTTTTTCGTTTAAACGGAGCATATCTTCGTATATGCGCGGCGTCAATTATGTTTCTAACGAGGAAATGACAGACGAAAATGAGGTCATTCCGCTGCGGGAGCGTGTCGGTGAATATATAATGCTCCGCATGCGCATGACAAGCGGCATCGATTCGCGCGAGTTCTTCCGCTTATTCGGTAAAGATTTTACACGTACCTATGGCAAAAAGCTTGAGAGATTTGTCCCCGGCGGATATGTTAAAGTTAACGGCGGTGTATATAGCTTCACGCCTGCCGGTATGTTCGTTTCAAATTATATCCTCTCCGAAGTCTTAAGTTTCAACACTGACGGTACTTTTATGCTTGATTAGGGGATGGTATGTTTTAGATCCCGGACTTATTGTAAAATGTCTTTTTCTGGCGGGGGAAATTAACAATAAAACTTTATGTCAAAGTAAAAGAGCCAAGCACTACTTAAAAGGCTTGACTCTTTTTTATTGTTTTGTCTGGAAGAACAGAAAATCGTCTTTTTATTAGGTTAAATAATTCGATTTGTTATTGCAATTTAGAAAAGGCTTGTGTACACAAGCCTTTTTATTGTTTGATGATTTAGCATTATTAGTATCAATTCTTTTATGACTAATGAGTAAAACGTTATTTCAGCCGTTTGATGCGTATGCCAAAGCTTAAAATTGCTGCTATCTGGCAAGGGATGGCGGCGACGAAGAGCAGCCAAATGTTCAGATGAATGGTCAGCATGTATACAGTCGCGAAAACGTCCCATATGAGGGCGGACACCAGCCAAAACCGCTGCATCCGGGTGCCCCATATTGACGCAAAGACAAGCCCGACGATAAGCGACACGGGAACGGCAAAGAGGAAAATCAGCCATTCGATACGGTTCATAGTATAAAAGATGGTGAAGACAAGAAGGGCTATGAACCATACGCCGGCGAGAGATAATAATGTGATGATGATATGGTTGCGGCGTCTGTTGGCAGGCGGCAGAGGGACGCTCTCATCTGTTGTATCTGTTATCAGATAATCAACGGTGACGCCGAAAAGGTCGGCTATCTGCTTGAGGACAGATATATCGGGAATGCTTTCAGCACGTTCCCATTTTGAGACGGCTTTGTCCGAATAACAAAGACGCTGTGCAAGCTCTGCTTGCGTCAGGTGTGCGGACGTTCTCAGCCGTGCGATATTCTTCGCAACATTCTGTTTTATCTGATCCATAAAACACCCTATTTTTATTATAAAAACGGCTATTCTTCTGACGGTAGAGAGACAGATGACGGTAGTAGAGTTGTCTTTTTCGTCTCTATGCCCGCGTCTTCGGCGCAGAGAGACATAACACAAATGTGAGTTGAGTTAAAAAGTTATGGCGTGGTAATAATGATAATATAAAACCCGGATTTGTTACATCCGCAGGGAAATGTGGTTTTTCGCACCAGAGATTATATAGAGCGAAACATCAATATTTTCAAATAGTCACACAAAAATGCGAAAGGGAAAGCACAATATGAGCGAGCTTTTTATTAATGGAATTTCCATGATGCGCGGCGCCCGAAGCAGTATTTTGCAGTCATGGACAGCAGAGCAATGTTACAACGCAATATAACTGTGAAGCGCCAATCGCCCTTAACTTTTTATGAAAAATATTTATATTCATTATAGCATACATTGATTTTTCTGTCCATACCGGCTTTTCCACACATCGACACAAAAAAGGCACACACGACAACAAAAAGCATTGTAATAAAAGGGGCGCCCTTATCAGGTAAAAAGGCACACATAAAACATGATGTAGTGTGCAATATACTTAAGGAGGCGCTCAGCGATGCTGTTATAAAAGTTAATACGCAAAAAAGTTAAATAGTGCATAGAAATGTGTGCCGGGCACAACATAAAATAAGACAAATAAACAAT
>FZPS01000153.1_pt48 | contig 77297 bp, 89 predicted proteins | sample 1817821 | NCBI WGS metagenome assembly FZPS01 (sample SAMEA104158645, study PRJEB21678) | metagenome | place: Germany | collected 2015-04-21
TGATTATAAATTCAGGTGATGATTGAATATGTCTAGATATTAATAGGTCGTAGAAATAAAAAACACCAAGGGTATAAACCTTTGGTGTTTAAATCTATTATCTCTTTGAGAATTGTGGGCTTTTTCTTGCTTTTTTGAAGCCGTATTTCTTTCTTTCCTTCATTCTAGGATCTCTTGTCAAATGACCAGCCTTTTTAAGTAGAGGTCTTAACTCAGGATCTGCTTCTAATAAAGCCCTTGCTATGCCATGTCTTATAGCACCTGCTTGACCAGTAAATCCTCCACCTTGTACATTAACTAGAACATCAAATTTATCTGCTTGTTCTGTGATTACAAGTGGTTCTCTAGCTATGGTTCTCAATGTTTCATAATCAAAATATTCTTCTATATCTTTATCATTAATAACTATGTTTCCATTTCCTGGGACTAATCTAACTCTGGCGACAGAAGTCTTTCTTCTACCTGTTCCCCAATATTGTGTTACAGCCATTTACAGTCCTCCTTTCTCATTCAATCCTATAGTTCGTATACTTCAGGTTGTTGAGCTTCATGCTTGTGCTCAGGACCTGCATATATTTTCAGTTTCTTAATCATCTTTCTACCTAGCTTGTTCTTTGGTAGCATACCCTTAACTGCTAGTTCAATTATTCTTTCTGGTTTTTCCTCAATCAATCTCTTGTAAGGAATTTCTTTCAAGCCACCTGGATGTCCTGTATGGTAGGTATGATTTAACTGCTCCAATTTATTACCTGTTAGTTTTATTTTCTCAGCATTTATTATAATAACAAAATCTCCTGTATCAACATGAGGAGTATATATTGGCTTGTTTTTACCAGTTAGAATAGCAGATACTTCAGATGCAAGTCTACCTAGTACCTTACCTTCAGCATCAATTACATACCATTTTCTATCTATTTCATTCGTTTTTGCCATAAAGGTCTTCATTACTTTCCCTCCTTATACCAATAAAATTACTTAATATATTCGAGGTATAAAAAAGTTTCCGGGCTCTTTTTAAACACTCTTATATATTCTAATACATGTAAAATACTATGTCAAGAGAATTTACATCTCACTTTATACTTTATTATTGTATCACATTTTTAAGATTTTGTATCGGAAAAAGACTAATCATAGTATACTTTTTCTAAATATAGGCCTTGGGGTGGTGCAGTTGGACCAGCCAAGGTTCTATCCCTTCCTTCTATAATCTTTTCCACTTCTTCGCTTTTTATCCTACCAGTTCCAACCCAGACCAGGGTTCCTGCGATAATTCTAACCATGTTTCTCAAAAAACTCTTTCCTTCGATAACTATATCTATAAAGGGATCATTTTTTCTTATTTCCATGCTGTATATTTCCCTAACTGCTGTATGGACAATGGTCTTGGCAACCATAAAACTTCTAAAATCCTTCTCACCTATGAAATACTTGGTTGCCTTTCTCATCTCATCTATATTTAAAGGTTTTTTAACATGATAGGAATAATTCCTATTTAAGGGACTAGCCAACTTGTCATTATAGATAACATATCGATATCGCTTCCCCTTAGCATCAAATCTTGCATGAAAATCCAAACTAACTTCCTCTGATTTAACCACTAGGATATCCTCTGGCAGCTTCAAATTTATGGCATGCATAAATCTCTCGGCTGGTATATCGCTAGTGGTGAAAAAGTTGGCTACCTGGCCCCTGGCATGAACCCTGGCATCAGTTCTACCCGAGCCTATAACCCTAACCATTTCACCTGTGGCCATCTCTAGAGCTGTCTCTAATACCTCTTGAATAGTTAGGGCATTCTCCTGTCTTTGCCAACCTGAATAATTTGTCCCATCGTATTCAATTGTTATCTTAATATTTCTCATCTTAACACCTAAATATATCTAGTTGATATTATTATTCCAAAAAATACTATCATGGCTCCCAAGGTGGCTATATCCACTCTTCTGAGGACTAACTCATTTAACCTAGTCCTACTATCTCCGCCCCTATAGCACCTAGCCTCCATGGCAGTAGCTAACTCGTCAGCCCTCCTGAAGGCATTTACAAATAAGGGCACCAAAAGGGGGACTAGGTTTTTAGCCCGTCTTAAGATATTCCCTGATTCAAAATCTGCCCCTCTTGCCATCTGGGCCTTCATAATTTTGTCGGTTTCTTCCAGTAAGGTTGGTATAAACCTCAGGGCAATGGTCATCATCATGGCCAGCTCATGGGCTGGTAATCCTACCTTCTTAAAGGGTGATAGGAGCTTCTCTATCCCATCTGTTAGGGCTATAGGAGATGTGGTTAGGGTTAAGAGGGAGGTCCCTGTTATCAAGAATACCAACCTCATAGCCATAAAAATAGCCTGTCTCAACCCCTCTTTTGTAACTACCAAGGGCCCTATATAGAAGAGTACCTCTCCCTTGGTCATAAAGATATTTATAAAGAAGGTAATGAGTATTATAAACATCAGGGGTTTTATACCCTTAAGAATGAATTTTAGAGGGACCTTTGACAGATGCACTGCTGTCAGTATAAATCCTAAAACCAGTATATAAGGATAAAAATTATTAATAAAGAATAATGTTACTATGAATAGTGCAATAATGATTATTTTAATCCTTGGATCTAACCTATGGATAAAGGTATCTCCAGGAAAATATTGCCCAATTGTAATATCCTTAATCATCTTCTCTTCTCCTTAAATAGCTTAATAACTCTTCTTTGGCCTCTGCAACCGTCAGTATGTCCTCTCTTACATCATGGCCCCTGGATTTAAGTTCCCTCATAAACTTGGTTATCTGAGGAATTCCCAGCCCTATACTCTCCAACTCATCTGCCCTTTTAAATATATCCCTAGTCTTACCATCCATGACAATCCTGCCATCATGCATGACTAAAATCCTATCTACTAGTTTTGCTATATCCTCCATACTATGGGAGACCAATATTATGGTAATCTTCTCTTTTCTAAATAAATTGTAGATCTCACCTAGGATTTCATCTCTCCCATGGGGGTCTAGGCCTGCTGTGGGCTCGTCTAAAACCAAGACCTTGGGTTTCATGGCTATGACTCCAGCTATGGCCACCCTCCTCTTTTGACCTCCACTTAATTCAAAGGGAGATCTATCCTTTAAGGATTCAAAATCAAGACCTACAAGGTCCATGGCCTCTCTTACTCTTTTATCTACTTCTTCCTTGCCTATGCCTAAATTACTGGGTCCAAAGGCTATATCCTTATAGACCGTCTCCTCAAATAACTGGTATTCAGGATATTGGAAGACCAGCCCAACCTTCTGCCTGATACTGCTTAGCTTAACATCCTTGTCTGTTATATTGGCTCCGTCTATAACGACTTCACCTGAGGTTGGTCTAATCAAACCATTTAGGTGTTGGACCAAGGTAGATTTACCTGAACCTGTATGTCCTATTAATCCTATGAATTCACCCTCATCTATGCTAAGGTTGATATCCTTTAGGGCCTTAGCCTGAAAGGGGGTATTGGGATTGTATGTGAAATTTAAGTTTTTGATTTCTATTATCATAGCAGATTTAACAACTCCTCTACACTTAGGACGTCCTGGCTTATATCAATGCCTTCCTTTCTAAGTTCATAGGCTAATTCCGTTACCTGGGGCACATCTAGGCCTAGTTCTTTGATTTTATCCACCTGTCTAAAAATTTCCTTGGGAGTTCCCTCCATCTTTATCTCTCCTTGGGCCATGACTACTATCCTATCCCCTTGGACAGCCTCATCCATATAGTGGGTAATTAGGACTATGGACTTGCCTTCTTCCCGATTTAGCTTCTTGATAGTATTCATAACTTCTATCCTACCAATAGGGTCCAGCATGGAAGTGGGCTCGTCTAGGATAATACAGTCAGGTTTCATGGCAAGTATCCCTGCTATGGCTACCCTCTGTTTTTGACCGCCAGAAAGCAGATGGGGGGCATGTTTCTTATAGTCAGACATTTCGACAATTTCTAATGCTTCATCCACCCTTTTTCTTATTTCTACAGGGTCAATACCCTGATTTTCTGGTCCAAAGGCTACATCTTCCTCTACTATTGTAGCTACTATTTGGTTATCAGGGTTTTGAAAGACTATCCCTGCCTTCTGCCTTATATCCCATATTTTATCTTCATCTTTAGTATTCATACCCATTACTTCTATATCACCCGATGTAGGAAGCAAAAGTCCATTCATCATTTTGGCCAAGGTGGACTTACCTGAGCCATTATGCCCAAGCACAATCAAGAACTCTCCTCTTTTTACCTCAAGGGATAAGTTCTTTACAGCTGCTGCGATTTCTTCATCATCATAGGACTTATATTCATATGTGACATTGTCAATTTTTATCATTATATCGTTCATTCTTCTACCTCAATCTTCCGTGTTATACCCTACCAATATACCATATATCGGAGAAATATTAAAGGATAAGTGGGGGCTAAAAATCATAAAAAAGGGGACTAAGCTTTAACTTAATCCCTATAAATTATACAAGTTCCAATATAGCTGTTTCCGCTCCGTCACCACGGCGGGGACCAGTTTTCAATACTCTTGTATATCCACCATTTCTTTCTGAATATCCTGGTGCTATTTCATCGAATAGCTTTCTTACTACTTCTTCATCATATATATAAGCTAAAGCTTGTCTTCTAGCGTGTAGATCTCCTTTTTTTCCTAAAGTTATCATTTTCTCTGCCATTCTTTGGGTTTCTTTAGCCTTTTCTAATGTGGTTTCAATTCTCCCCTCTCTTAACAAGGATGTTACCTGATTTCTAAGCATCGCTTGTCTATGAGCTGAAGAACGGCCAAGCTTTCTCAATGTTGCCACATTTATCCCTCCTTCACGCTTGATTACTCATCGATCTTCCTAAGACTTAATCCTAGTTCAGCAAGTTTACCCTTAACTTCCTCAAGGGACTTTTTACCTAGGTTTCTTACCTTCATCATGTCTTCTTCAGTTCTCTGAGTTAATTCTTCTACAGTATTAATATTTGCCCTTTTTAGACAGTTGTAGCTTCTAACAGATAGATCAAGCTCTTCAACTGTCATTTCAAGTACTTTTTCCTTCTTATCTTCTTCTTTTTCGACCATGATTTCTACGTCGTTCACATGGTCTGTCAACCCAATAAACAGATTCAAATGCTCTGTAATAATCTTTGCACCTAATGAAGTCGCTTCTTTAGCAGTCATTGTTCCATTAGTCCAAACTTCCAATTCTAATTTATCGAAGTCTGTAATTTGACCTACCCTGGTGTCGCTAACATGAAAGTTAACCTTCTTTACTGGAGTATAGGCGGAGTCAACTGGTATAACTCCGATGGAGTTAGTGTCAGTTTTATGTTTTTCACTCACTGAATAGCCCCTACCCCTGGTTATTTCAAGTTCCATATATAATCTGCCATCTTCATTGACAGTTGCTATATAATGATCCTTGTTTATAATTTCAACATCAAGGCCTGTAACAATATCTCCTGCCCTTACTTCCTTAGGTCCCTCTACATCCAATAATAGGGTAACTGGCTCATCAGAATGTGATGTAGCTGCTATCTCCTTGATGTTTAGGATAATCTCTGGCACATCCTCTAATACTCCAGGTATAGTTGTGAATTCGTGCAGTACACCCTGTATCTTAACTGATGATACTGCTGCCCCTGGTAGTGAGGATAAAAGGACCCTTCTTAAAGAGTTACCTAATGTAGTACCATAGCCTCTCTCTAAAGGTTCAACTACAAATTTACCGTAGCTACCATCTTCGCTCTCTTCTAGGATTTCAATTCTTGGTTTTTCTATTTCTATCATTAACATGACCCTCCTTTACAATTTGGTTTTATAAGGACGAGGGCAACCAACACCATTATAAAACATTATTTAGAATACAACTCAACAATCAAGTGTTCTTCTATTGGTATGTCAATATCTTCCCTAGTTGGCTCAGCTATAATAGTTCCCTTTAGTTGTTCCAAATCAACATTTACCCATGAAACTGTGTTGCCATTATGATTTTCTATTAATTCCTTAAACTTATCACTGTTTCTGCTCTTAGCTTTTACAGAGATTTCATCTCCTACAGTAAGAATCATTGATGGTATATCGGCCTTCTGGCCATTTAATAGGAAATGTCCGTGGGTAACTAGTTGTCTAGCTTCAGCTCTTGAAGAACCGAATCCCATCCTATAGACAACATTGTCTAGCCTTGACTCTAATATTTTTAATAGGTTCTCACCTGTGATACCCTTCATTTTGTCAGCCATGTTAAAGTATTTAACCATTTGTGATTCATTTATACCATAAAATCTTCTAACCTTTTGCTTTTCTCTTAACTGCATGCCGTACTCAGTTACCTTTTTTCTTGATTGACCGTGTTGTCCAGGTGCATAGTTTCTCTTTGCTATTGCACATCTATCGGAAAAACATCTATCTCCTTTAAGATATAATTTCATACCTTCTCTACGGCATAACCTACATACGGCCCCTGTATATCTTGACATCTATTTACACCTCCTGTATTAAACTCTTCTACGTTTTGGTGGTCTACAACCATTATGTGGAATTGGAGTAACATCCTTAATCATTGTTACTTCTAACCCTGATGCTTGAAGTGATCTAATAGCCGCCTCTCTACCTGATCCGGGTCCGTTTACATATACCTCAACGGTTTTTAAGCCATGCACCATAGCCTTTTTAGCTGCTTCTTCAGCTGCTTCTTGGGCAGCAAATGGAGTAGATTTTCTTGAACCTCTAAAACCTAATTGTCCAGCACTTGCCCATGATATTACATTTCCTTGTAGGTCTGTTAATGTAACCATTGTATTATTAAATGTAGAAGAAATATGCGCTTGACCTCTTTCTATGTTCTTTTTGGCCTTCCTTCTTACACGAGTTTTACTACCTTTAGTCGCCACTGATCTTTCCCTCCTTTGCTTGAACTATTTTTTCTTAGATACTATCCTCTTAGGACCTTTTCGAGTTCTTGCATTTGTCTTGGTTCTTTGGCCCCTTACTGGTAAGCCCCTTCTATGTCTAATTCCTCTATAGCAATTTATCTCTCTTAGCCTCTTCAAGTTGAATGCTATTTCTCTTCTTAAATCACCTTCTACTTGATAGGTATCGATGATTTCCCTTAGTTTTGCAACTTCTGTTTCGGTTAAATCTTTAATCTTTGTATTTGGATCTATACCAGCCTTGTTCAAGATTTCTAGTGACCTTGATCTTCCGATTCCATAGATATATGTTAGGCCAACTTCAGCTCTTTTATCTCTGGGTAAATCCACGCCTGCAATTCTTGCCATTAAATCCTGCACCTCCTAATTATACATTTCCAAACTAGCCTTGTTTTTGTTTATGCTTTGGATTTTCACAGATTACCATTACTCTACCGTGTCTCTTGATAATCTTACATTTTTCACACATCTTCTTAACTGATGGTCTTACTTTCATTTAAATCCCTCCTATGCTACTTGTTTCGCCAGGTTATTCTACCTCTTGTCAAATCGTAGGGTGAGAGTTCAACTGTTACTCTATCTCCGGAAAGAATTCTGATATAATTCATTCTTAATTTTCCTGAAATATGGGCTAAAATCTCGTGACCATTCTCGAGCCTCACTTTAAATATGGCATTAGGCAATACATCTATAACCGTACCTTCTACCTCTATTACATCTTTTTTAGCCATTCGGTTTCGAACCTCCTGTTCCACTTGTTTAGAAGCTGGTTTGAAAAGCTTCTAAAAGTTTTCTAACATATGCATCATTAATATTCACATCATTCTCTATCTTATCTTTAAATTCCGTTACCACCGTATTGTAAACAGTCAAGTGCTTTATCTTTTTGCGCTTCGGATTGTCCAGTTTTCTCAAGTCCCCATCTACAATAAAGACATGTTGGTCGTCTACTATCTGGAGGACTAAGAAAATCCTTCCCTTATCCCTTCCTGCCCTTGACATAACTACTTGCCCGATAGAAATATCCATTGTAGAATCCATTATAAATTCACCTCGTATACTTACGCTTTATATGAAACCTTAATCTGGTTCCTATTCAATTGAATTTATTATAGTCCTGAATACTTCTTCAATTGGCTTAGTACCGTCAACATCCAGCAATAAACCTTTTTTCCTATAATAGTCAATCAAGGGTTGAGTTTGCTCTAAATAGACCTGGATCCTAGTAGCAACTGTTTCTTCTGTGTCATCAGCTCTCTGGTAAAGCTCTCCTCCATCTATATCACAAACACCTTCGACCTTAGGAGGGTTATTGATTACATGATAAGTGGCTCCGCATTCTTTACAAATACGTCTGCCTGTTACTCTGGCTATCAAAACGTCCTTATCTGCATCAATATTGACAACTTTGTCAAGTTTTATACCCATCTTATCTAATTCAATATCTAAGGCCTCTGCCTGCTCAACTGTCCTTGGGAAACCATCAAGCAAAAAACCATCCTTGCAGTCATCCTGGGCTAACCTATCCTGTACTATTGAAACCACTATTTCATCTGGCACTAATAGACCTTTGTCCATGTAGGATTTAGCTGTTATTCCAAGCTCAGTCCCTGACTTGATATTTGCTCTAAATATGTCACCTGTGGAGATATGTGGTATATTATACTTTTTTACTATATTTGACGCCTGAGTACCTTTCCCCACGCCTGGTGGTCCAAGTAAAATAATTCTCATTTTTTCATCTCCTATAGTTTATTTTAAGAATCCCTTATAATGCCTCATCAACATCTGTGCTTCAATTTGTTTTACAGTCTCTAAGGCAACACCAACTACTATTATAACCGCAGTTCCTCCAAAGTTTATATTCATAGCAAATAATTTTGATAGGATTATTGGTAGTGAAGCCAACACAGCAAGTGAAAAACCACCTACAAATGCCAGTCTATTAACTACCCTACCCAAATAATCTGATGTAGGTCTACCTGGTCTAATTCCAGGAATAAAGCCCCCATTTTGCTGTAAGTTCCTTGAATATTCAACAGTATTGAATTGTACAGCCGTATAAAAGTATGTGAAGAACATTATTAGAATGATGTTCAAGATTGAGTAAATCCAGATTCCTACAGGCCCTTGTGGTGTCAAATACTTAATCACCCATTGGGCAAATTTACCGTCTGAAAACAGGGTTATAGTCTGTGGTAAAGAAAGAATTGCTGATGAAAATATTACTGGCATTACACCTGACATAGATACCTTAACTGGTATATGGGTGCTTTGCCCACCATACATCTTTCTACCGATTACTCTTTTAGCATACTGAACAGGTATCTTTCTTTCTCCTTCCTGTAAGGCTACTACAAAGGCTATTATGGCTAAAAATACTATACCAAATATCAGTATTTTTATCACATTTAAATCCCCTGCAAAAACTCCGCTAACAATAGCTATAACACTTCCAGGTAATTGAGAAACAATACCGACAAATATCAGAAGGGAAATTCCATTCCCAATTCCGTTTTTCGTGATTTGCTCACCAATCCATATTAAAAATGCTGTTCCCGCAACCAGAGTGATTACTACGATTACCTTCTGCAAGTTACCTGCGTTTGGGTCCAAGGCTGACTTAAATATACCCATTGTATATCCTATGGCTTGAACTCCTGCTAAGACTATCGCTAACACTCTTGTGTATCTATTGATTTTCTTTTTACCCTCTTCTCCCTCTTTAGCTAACTCTTCTAGTCGAGGGATAGCAATTGTGAGAAGTTGGATTATTATAGATGCAGTGATATATGGATAGATATTAGTTGCAAATATACTGAAGTTACTAAAGGTTCCACCTGCCATCAGGTCTAGGAATTGTAGGATTCCACCCTGGGAGGATTCAAATATACTCCTGATTATGATTTTATTCATATAGGGAACAGGGATACTAGAACCCAGTCTAAAAACTAATAACATCAGTAGAGTAAATTGCATCTTCTTCCTAATATCCGGTATCTTCCAAGCATTTCTTAAGGTAGAAATCACTTATATCACCTCTGTCTTTCCACCTGCAGCCTCTATCTTCTCTACCGCAGATTTACTGAACTTATGGGATTTAACGGTTAGTTTTTTTGTAATTTCTCCATTTCCTAATACCTTGATACCGTCTATAACCTTACCCTTTTTAACCAAACCTTCTTCAATTAATAGTTCTGGGGTAACTACTGTATCATCAGCAAACACGTTTAAATCCTCTATATTTACTATTGCAAACTCTTTTGCAAATATATTTGTAAAACCACGTTTGGGAAGCCTTCTGAATAGTGGCATTTGACCACCTTCAAATCCTGGTCTAACTCCTCCGCCTGACCTAGCGTTTTGGCCGTCATGACCCCTTCCTGCTGTCTTTCCTAAACCAGAACCAATACCTCTACCTACTCTTTTTCTTGGTTTGCTTCCTCCGCCTGCATTTGGTCTTAAATCATTCAGTTTCATTGGGTACACCTCCTTACACTTAGTCTATTACCTCAACCATGTAGTTTACTTGATGTATCATACCTCTTATTTGAGGGGTATCATTTTTTTCAACTACTTGACCGATCTTCTTTAATCCTAAAGCTTCAATTGTTTTCTTGTGGGTCTCAGGTTTGCCAATTGGGCTTTTTACCAATTTTATCTTGATCTTAGTCATGCTAATCCCCTCCTAGCCTATTATTTCTTCTACAGATTTTCCTCTTAATTTTGCAACCTCTTCAGCCCTCTTTAATCCCTTTAAGGCTTCCATAGTTGCATTTACAATGTTTCTAGGGTTACTACTGCCTAGTGATTTAGTCCTGATATCTCTTATTCCAGCTAACTCACATACAGCACGTACTGCTCCACCAGCTATAACTCCAGTACCCTCTTTGGATGGCTTTAACAGTACCTTACCAGCACCGAACTCTCCAATGATTTCGTGTGGTATTGTTGTACCTAACATTGGTACCTTAATAATGTGCTTCTTAGCATCTTGAATAGCCTTTCTTATGGCTTCTGGTACTTCTAGGGCCTTAGCCATACCTACTCCAACGTGGCCATTCTCATCTCCTACTACAACTAGGGCGCTAAATCTGAAGTTTCTACCACCTTTAACAACCTTAGTTATCCTATTTATGTTAACAACTCTCTCTTGTAAGTCTAATTCATCTGGATTTATGAATGTTCGTTCCATTAATTCCCCTCCTTCTATTAAAACTTCAATCCTGCTTCCCTTGCTCCCTCTGCAAGAGATTGAACTCTACCGTGATATATATATCCGCCTCTGTCAAAGACAACATTTTCTATGCCTTTTTCTAATGCTTTTTTTGCTATTAATTCACCTACGGCTCTAGCAGCTTCTTTATTACCGGTTGAAGTAAGATTAAGGGACTTATCTAAAGTAGAAGCTGATACTAAAGTAGAACCTGCAACATCATCTATTATCTGAGCATATATATGCTTTCCACTTCTAAAAACATTTAATCTTGGTAATTCTGAAGTTCCTGAGATCTTCTTTCTTACTCTCATATGCCTTGCTTTTCTATTAGCATTTTTGTCAATATTTTTAAGCATTCTATTCACTCCCTTCTACTTACCTGCCTTACCAACCTTACGTCTTATGTGCTCGCCAGCATATCTAACACCCTTACCCTTGTATGGCTCAGGTTTTCTTAAGGCCCTGATAACTGCAGCATAATTACCTACTTGCTGCTTGTTAGCACCTTTAACGATTATCTTGTTGGCGTCTGGTACTTCTACTTCGATTCCTTCTGGGTCCTCTAATTCAATTGGATGTGAGAATCCTAAATTAAGCACTAGTTTCTTACCTTGTTTTTGAGCCCTGTATCCAGTACCTTCTATTTCTAGAGTTTTTGAATACCCTTCACTAACGCCCTCTATCATATTAGCGATTAAAGTTCTTGATAAACCGTGTAAAGATTTATGTCTTTTATTTTCACTTGGTCTTTCAACTGTTATAACTCCATCTTCAATCGTAACGCTCATATCAGGACTAATTTGCTCTGATAGTGTTCCTTTTGGTCCTTTTACCTCAACAAGGTTGTTTTTCAACACCTTCACTTCTACCCCACTTGGGATATTTATTGGTTTCTGTCCTATTCGTGACATGAGTGCACCTCCTGTTCCATTAATCTAGTTGTTATATTACCAAACATAACAAATAACTTCTCCACCTACACCTAATTTTCTAGCTTCTTTATCAGCCATAACACCTTTAGATGTTGAAAGAATTGCTATTCCTAAACCACCTAAAACCCTGGGTACCTCATCAGCTTTTACATAAACCCTAAGGCCTGGCTTTGAAATTCTCTTGATTCCACTTATTACCTTTTCGTTTTGGCTACCGTATTTTATATCTATCCTAATGATTCCTTGTTTTCCATCATCAATAACATCATAGCCCTTTATGAATCCCTCATCTAGTAGGATCTGAGCTATTTGTTTCTTAATATTGGAAGCGGGAATATCAACAGAATCATGTTTTGCATCGTTACTATTTCTTATCCTAGTCAGCATATCAGCTATTGGGTCTGTCATCATATTAGCTACCTCCTTTCATAAATCAACTACCAGCTTGCTTTTCTAACTCCAGGTATTTGACCTTTGTGGGCCAATTCCCTAAAGCAAATACGACATACTCCGTACTTTCTTATATAGGCATGTGGTCTACCACAAATCTTGCATCTATTATACTCTCTTGAGCTAAATTTTTGCTTGCTCTTTTGTTTAGCAATCATTGATTTTTTTGCCAAGTTATTTCCCTCCTCCTTTACTTTCTAAAGGGCATTCCCATCTCTTCTAAGAATACTCTAGCTTCCTCATCGGTCTTAGCAGTAGTTACAATAACTATGTCTAATCCTCTGATGGACTCTACCATATCATAATCAATTTCAGGGAAAATCAACTGTTCTTTGATACCTAGGGCGTAGTTACCTCTACCATCAAAAGATGTACTACTAATACCTCTAAAGTCCCTAACTCTTGGTAGGGCAATGTTCATCAACTTATCCAAGAAGTCATACATTTTTTGTCCCCTAAGGGTAACCTTGGTTCCTATCTTCATACCTTGACGTAACTTAAAGTTAGCAATAGATTTCTTTGCCTGAGTTACTACTGGCCTTTGTCCTGTAATGATTTCTAACTCCTTTACAGCAGCCTCTAACTTCTTTGGATTATCTTTAGCATCACCAACACCCATATTTACAACAATCTTTTCAAGTCTTGGTACTTCCATTACGTTTTTATATTGAAACTTTTCCATTAATGATTTTACAACTTCTTTTTCGTACTTTTCCTTTAATCTGGAAGTCATACTCTTACCTCCCCTCTAACTATTTGTCAAATACTTCCCCACATTTTTTACAAACTCTTACCTTTTTGCCATCTACGATATCTGTGCGTGTTCTTACTCCAGTCTTATCTTTGTCACAGTACAGCATAACCTTTGAAGCGTAAATAGGTCCCTCATACTTAACAATACCGCCTGGTCTAGTAGGACCCATAGGCTTGTTATGCTTTGTAATCATATTTATATTTTCAACTATTACCTTGTTTTCTTTAGGTAATACTCTCATTACTTCTCCGATTTTGCCCTTTTCCTTGCCAGAAATAACAACAACCTTATCGCCTTTCTTTACATGCATGCTTTACACCTCCTCTTATAGTACTTCCGGTGCTAAGGATATTATTTTCATGAAGTTTCCTCTTCTTAACTCCCTTGTTACAGGTCCAAAAATACGAGTACCTACAGGATTGTTATCATCTTTTATAATTACAGCTGCATTATCATCGAATTTAATATAAGAGCCATCGTTTCTTCTAACTCCATATTTTGTTCTAACAACAACAGCCTTTACAATATCGCCTTTTTTAACAACACCACCGGGTGTTGCACTCTTAACAGTACAAACAACTGTATCCCCTACCTGAGCATATCTCTTGTTAGTTCCACCAAGAACCCTAATAACAAGAACTTCCTTTGCTCCTGAGTTGTCAGCTACTCTCATACGACTCTCAGTCTGGATCATTAGAATACCTCCTTCCAAGTAAAAAGATTATTTCGCTTTTTCTACAATCTCCACTAATCTCCATCTTTTATCTTTGCTAAGTGGCCTAGTTTCCATAATTCTAATTACATCGCCTACACCACATTCATTATTCTCATCATGAACCTTAAATTTGGTGGTCTTTTTGATTTGCTTCTTATATAAAGGATGTGTTGCTAATGTTTCAACAGCAACTACTACCGTCTTATCCATCTTGTCGCTAACGACAGTACCTACTCTTACTTTACGATTTCCTCTTTCCATTTAGGCCTTAGACCTCCTTTCTTATCCCTAGTTCTCGTTCTCTTAGTATAGTCTGTATACGAGCTATATCCTTTCTTACAGCCTTTACTCTCATGGGGTTATCTAATTGGCCTGTTGCCAATTGAAACCTCAAATTAAATAATTCTGCCTTTAGCTCTAACAGTTTATTATCTAATTCTTCAACGGATAATTGGCGAATCTCTTTAGCTTTCATTAGGCTTCACCACCCTTTTCTTGTCCTTCATCACGAGTAACGAATTTGGTTTTTATGGGTAATTTATGGGCCGCCAACCTCATGGCTTCTCTAGCGTCTTCCTCAGATACACCACCCATTTCAAATAATATTCTACCTGGCTTTACTACTGATACCCAGTATTCTGGTGCTCCCTTACCTGAACCCATACGTGTTTCAGCTGGTTTCTCTGTAACTGGTTTATCAGGGAATATCTTAATCCAGATATTTCCACCTCTTCTAACATATCTAGTCATAGCACGTCTAGCTGCCTCTATTTGGTTTGAAGTGATCCAAGCAGGCTCTAATGCCTGTAGACCAAATTCACCATATGTTATAGTATTGCCTTTTTGCGCCTTGCCCTTCATTCTTCCTCTATGAACTCTACGATATTTAACCCTTTTAGGCATTAACATAATAATCTTCCTCCTTCCTACAGTTATTATTCAACTGTTTCTTTTTTCTCTTCACTCTCTACCTTCTTAGTAGGAAGAATTTCTCCTTTATACAGCCATACCTTCACACCAAGCTTACCATAAGTCGTATTTGCTTCAGCAAAACCATAGTCAATGTCTGCCCTTAGTGTTTGTAGGGGTATAGTTCCTTCACTATATCCTTCTGTCCTAGCCATATCTGCTCCACCAAGTCTTCCTGAAACTTGGGTCTTGATACCCTTGGCACCGAATCTCATTGACCTTTGGATAGCTTGTTTCATAGCCCTTCTAAAAGATACTCTTCTCTCAAGTTGTGATGCAATATTCTCAGCTACTAATTGAGCATCTAGCTCAGGCCTTTTAATTTCTTCTACATTTACTACTACAGATTTTCCAGTTAGTTTCTCAATCTCAGTCCTTAGTTCTTCAACTCCTGAACCACCTCTACCGATTACCATACCGGGCTTTGCAGTGTATACTGAAACTTTAACCTTGTTAGCAGCTCTTTCAATCTCAATTTTTGATATTCCCGCTAAATATAGTTTTTCTTTTATATAAATACGGATCTTATTATCTTCAACTAGGAAATCACTAAAGCTTTTCTTGTCTGCATACCATTTTGAATCCCAATCTTTAATGATACCAACTCTCAAACCGTGTGGGTTTACTTTTTGACCCATTAATCATCCCTCCTCTTCTATTCACGTTCTTTGACTACTACCCCAATATGACTACTCCTCTTTAGGATTGGATGTGCCATACCCTTAGCCTTAGGTCTCCATCTCTTCATGTGAGGACCGTCATTAGCATAGGCTTGATATACGTATAAATTCTCTCTATCTAAGTTCAAATTGTTTTCTGCATTTGCTATGGCAGAATTCAATACCTTTTCTAGAACTCTAGCACCTCTTTTAGGCGTAAATTTCAATATTGATAGAGCTTCATCTACTTGCTTTCCTCTGATTTCATCGCAAATATAATTTACCTTTAACGGTGAAATCCGAACATATTTAGCTATAGCTCTTGCTTCCACTGAGATTCCCTCCTCTTCTAAATCTATCTAACACCTGATGATTTTTCAACTTTATCAGCATGGCCTCTAAATGTTCTAGTTGAGACAAACTCACCCAACTTATGTCCTACCATGTCTTCAGTTATATATACAGGGACATGCTTTCTTCCGTCGTGAACAGCAATGGTGTGTCCAACCATTTCTGGGAATATTGTTGAACGACGTGACCATGTCTTTATAACCTTTTTCTCGTTTTTCGCATTCATTTCTTCTATTTTCTTAAGAAGATGGTCATCTATAAAAGGTCCTTTTTTTAGGGATCTACCCATTGTAATTCCTCCTTCCAGATAATTTGACTACTTAGTTCTACGTCTTACGATATATTGATCAGATTTCTTGCCTTTCTTCCTTGTCTTATAGCCCAATGTTGGTTTACCCCATGGAGTCATTGGTGATGGCATACCTATTGGTGCCCTACCTTCTCCACCACCGTGTGGATGGTCTACAGGGTTCATCGCACTACCTCTAACTGAAGGTCTGTGACCCATGTGTCTTGCCCTACCAGCCTTACCTATGGTGATAAGCTCATGGGATAGGTTACCTACCTGACCTATAGTAGCCCTACACTCGAGACTAACTAGTCTAAATTCTCCAGATGGAAGTCTAAGCTGTGCATACTTACCTTCTTTAGCCATTAATTGAGCTTCAGAACCAGCAGACCTAACCAATTGTCCACCTTTTCCTGGTTTTAATTCCACATTATGCACTGTTGTACCCACTGGCATATCCTTTAATTTCAATGCATTACCTATTTTAATATCTGCATTCTCCCCGGATTCTATAACATCTCCAACCTTTAATCCGTGAGGAGCTAATATATATCTCTTTTCACCATCAGCATAGTTTATTAGAGCTATATTTGCAGTTCTATTTGGATCATATTCTATGGATGCAACACGACCTGGTATTCCATCCTTATCTCTTTTAAAGTCTATAATTCTATACTTCCTCTTGGCTCCACCACCCCTGTGACGGATAGTGATTTTACCTTGAGAGTTTCTTCCACCGCTTTTACTCATGCTAACTAGTAAAGATTTTTCTGGCTCTGTTTTTGTTATTTCATCGAATGATGATACTGTCATTTGCCTAACAGCAGGGGAAGTTGGTTTATATTTTCTAACGCTCATCTTTTTTCCCTCCTTCAATCAAACTTCTATTCCATACCCTCGAAGAATTCAATTCCCTTAGAGTCTTCTGTTAACTTAACAATTGCCTTCTTCCAACTAGGTCTTCTTCCGTAAGTCAAGCCTTGCCTCTTAACCTTACCTAGCATGTTCATGGTATTTACTTTTTCCACCTTTACGTCGAAGATTTTTTCAACAGCCTTCTTTATTTCACTCTTATTAGCCTTCTTATCCACCATGAAAGTATACTTGCCATTTGCCATTTCTTCCATGCTTTTTTCAGTTATTATCGGTTTGATAATAATATCGTGTGGAATACGCATTATGCATACACCTCCTCCACTTTTCTAACAGCTTCCTTAGTTATTATAAATGAGTTGTACTTTAAAATATCGTAAACATTTAAGTTATTAACTACTGTAGTTTGCACGTTTGGAATGTTGTTAGCTGATTTAACTACATTTTCATCCTTTTCTGCAGTTACAATCAAAGCCTTCCTATCAGCATTTAACTTGGTTAATAGATTTACCATATCCTTAGTCTTTGGAGCTTCAAAGGTCAATTCATCTACTATAATTATTTCTCCATTTTCAACCTTTGAAGTCAAGGCTGATTTCATAGCCAATCTCTTGACCTTCTTTGGAACCCTGTAGCTGTAGTCTCTTGGCTTTGGAGCAAATACTACTCCACCACCTGTCCAGTTAGGTGCCCTTCTACTACCCGCACGAGCCCTACCTGTACCTTTTTGTCTCCAAGGTTTCGCTCCACCACCTCTTACTTCAGCTCTAGTCTTTGCTGATTGAGTACCTTGTCTTCTATTTGCAAGATGATTTTTAACTACTTCATAAACCGCATGTTGGTTAACTTCAATACCAAATACTTCATCACTAAGCTCTATTTCTTCTACTTGTTCTCCCAACATATTGTACACATTTACCTTAGGCATTTCACATCCTCCTTTCGGCCAAATTATTGTCTCTTAGTTGTTGCCTTTATAGTTATAAGTCCCTTTTTAGGTCCTGGTATTCCACCCTTAACTAGGATTAGGTTCTTATCTGCATCCACCCTTACAATTTCAAGGTTTTGTACAGTAACCCTATCATTACCCATTCTTCCAGCCATTCTATGGCCCTTGAATACTTTTCCAGGGTATGCACTTGCGCCCATACCACCAGCAGTTCTATGCATCTTTGAACCGTGGGTTTCTCTACCTCTGCTGAAGCCATGTCTCTTTATAACACCTTGGGTACCCTTACCCTTGGAAGTACCTGTTATATCAACCATGTCTCCTTCTTGGAAAACATCAGCCTTTATTTCTTGTCCAATCTCGAATTCATCTGGGTTTTCTACCCTGAATTCCTTTAAATACCTTTTATATGGAACTCCACCCTTTTCAAAGTGGCCTTTCATCGGCTTGTTCAATCTTGTTTCTTTTACATCTTCAAATCCAACTTGGATTGCATTATATCCATCTTTTTCAACAGTTTTCTTTTGAACCACATAAATTGGGCCAGCTTGAATAACTGTAACCGGAATCACCCTACCATCTTCTTGGAAGATTTGAGTCATCCCAATCTTTCTTCCTATTATGTTCTTCATTCTTGCACCTCCTATTATTTTACAGCGGATTACATAATGTAATCATATAAAAGTCTTATAACTTTATCTCAATATCAACACCTGCTGGTAAATTCAATTTCATAAGTGAATCTACAGTCTTTTGATTTGGATTTAGAATATCTATTAACCTTTTGTGAGTTCTTTGCTCAAATTGCTCTCTAGAATCCTTGTACTTGTGAACTGCCCTTAGTATTGTGATAACCTCTTTTTCAGTTGGCAGTGGTACTGGTCCAGATACAGAAGCACCAGTTCTCTTTGCAGCCTCAACTATTCTTTGAGCTGATGAGTCTAATAACTCATGGTCATAAGCCTTTAATCTAATCCTAATTTTTTGCTTGTTTGACATTTAATTCCCTCCTCCTATCGCATGCTTTTTTCTTACATGCGACTTAGATTTGCCGATACACTCTTCCTGGTGTTCTATAATTTTTTTATTATATTCGGCAAAACCAGTCGCCCGATTTAAAACCGGACATTCTCAACAAAAATTTCTCTGGCACTCAACTCACTAGATAATCTCTGGAGCTTAATTGACGTATTCTGATAATACATGGATTCTCAACTCAATTATCTCAAGAGAGTTGAGTGCCAGACCACCTTTTGTATCATCGCAATGTCTCAAATTAAACACTAGTATATTTTACCCTAAAACCAGCAAAAACTCAAGCTTTTTTTATTAAAAGCTTAAGGATTTATAGCCTGTTATAGGACTTGTTTTTGATTGTCTCTCAAATTTATTAAGCTCAAAATGAAGGAGGAATCCTCCTTCATTTTGGCCTAGAAATTATTCAATAATCTTAGTTACAACTCCTGAACCTACTGTCCTTCCACCTTCTCTTATGGAGAACCTTAATCCTTCTTCTATAGCTATTGGTGTTATTAAGGTTATGGTGAACTTAGCGTTGTCTCCTGGCATTACCATTTCTACGCCTTCTGGTAATTGGATATCGCCTGTTACGTCTGTGGTTCTAAAGTAGAATTGAGGTCTGTATCCGTTGAAGAAAGGTGTATGTCTTCCTCCTTCATCCTTGGATAGTACGTATACTTCTGCTTCGAAGTGGGTGTGAGGTTCGATTGAGTTTGGTGCTGCTAGTACTTGACCTCTCTCTATTTCTTCCCTTTGAACACCTCTTAACAGGGCTCCTATGTTGTCACCTGCTTGAGCTTCGTCTAGGATCTTCCTAAACATCTCTACTCCTGTTACTACTACTACTCTTGATTCTTCTGTCATTCCTACGATTTCTACGTTGTCTCCTGTCTTTACTACTCCTCTTTCTACTCTTCCTGTTGCTACGGTTCCTCTTCCTGTTATGGAGAAGACGTCCTCTACTGGCATTAGGAATGGTTTGTCTGTGTCTCTTTCTGGTTCTGGAATGTATTCATCTACTGCTTCCATTAGTTTTACTATCTTGTCTCCCCATGGCCCGTCTGGTTCTTCGATTGCCTTTAGGGCTGATCCTACTACTATTGGTGTGCCATCTCCATCGAAGTCATATTCGGATAGTAATTCTCTTACTTCCATTTCTACTAATTCGATTAACTCTTCGTCATCTACCATGTCTTCCTTGTTTAGGAATACTACCATTCTTGGTACACCTACGTTTCTTGATAGTAGGATATGCTCTCTTGTTTGTGGCATTGGACCATCTGCTGCGGATACTACTAGGATTGCACCGTCCATTTGAGCTGCTCCTGTTATCATATTCTTAACATAGTCGGCGTGACCTGGGCAGTCTACGTGTGCGTAGTGACGATTTGCTGTTTCGTATTCTACGTGTGATGTGGAGATTGTGATTCCTCTTTCTCTTTCTTCTGGAGCCTTATCTATATTGTCATAGCTTACTGCTTCTCCGCCACCATATCTGTGGTTCATTACCATTGTTATTGCTGCTGTTAATGTTGTTTTACCATGGTCTACGTGACCAATTGTCCCAATGTTGACATGGGGTTTCGTTCTTTCAAATTTTTCTTTTGCCATTTTTTCTCCTCCTTAATACTAAGACTATTTATTATCTCCTAATACTTTTTCTGCTATGCTATTTGGTACCTGTTCATAGTGGTCAAATTGCATAGAGTATACTCCTCTACCTTGAGTATTTGAACGAAGGTCTGTTGCATAACCAAACATCTCAGATAGTGGTACAAATGCATTTACTACTTGGGCTCCACTTCTAAGTTCCATACCTTCAATTCTACCACGTCTAGAGTTGATATCACCCATTACATCGCCCATGTATTCTTCAGGTATAATTACTTCAACCTTCATCATAGGCTCTAATAGGACTGGCTTAGCCTTACTCATGGCCTCTTTAAATGCCATGGAACCAGCAATCTTAAAGGCCATTTCTGAAGAGTCCACTTCATGGTAGGACCCATCGTATAGAGTAACCTTTACATCTAGTACTTGGTAGCCACCAACTACACCAGCTTCCATAGCGTCTTGGATACCTGCGTTTACAGAGTTTATATATTCCTTAGGAATAACTCCTCCAACTATGGCATTTACAAACTCATAGCCAGCACCTGGCTCTTGAGGTTCAATTCTGATTTTTACATGACCATATTGTCCACGGCCACCTGATTGTCTTGCATATTTGGTTTCTGCCTCAGCTGAAGTAGTAATGGATTCCTTGTATGCAACTTGTGGGTTACCTACATTGGCCTCAACCTTAAATTCCCTTAAAAGTCTGTCTACGATTATTTCAAGGTGTAATTCACCCATACCAGCAATAATGGTTTGGCCTGTTTCATCATCCGTATATGTCTTAAAGGTTGGGTCCTCTTCAGCTAGTTTAGCAAGGGCTGTAATCAACTTATCTTGACTTGCCTTGGTTTTTGGTTCAATAGCAACATGGATAACTGGCTCTGGGAAATCCATAGTCTCTAGAACGATAGGATTGTCCTCATCACAAAGAGTTTCACCAGTTCCTGTATCCTTAAGGCCTACAGCTGCTGCTATATCTCCAGCAAATACTTCATCTACTTCTTCCCTCTTATTGGCATGCATTAATAACAGTCTACCAATTCTCTCCTTCTTACCCTTGGTAGAGTTATATACATAACTTCCAGCCTTTAAGGAACCTGAGTAAACTCTAAAGTAGGCTAGTTTTCCAACATAGGGGTCAGCTACAATCTTAAAGGCCAGGGCTGAGAAAGGTTCATTATCGTCAGCCTTTCTTTCTTCTTCCTCTTCTGAGTCCACTCCTATTCCTTTGATTGAAGGAATATCCACCGGTGATGGAAGATAGTCGATTATACCATCTAATAGAGGTTGAACACCCTTGTTCTTATATGAAGAACCACAAAGTACTGGAGTAATGTGAACTTCTATAGTAGCCTTTCTAATACCTTGAATTAACTCTTCATTTGTAATCTCTTCTCCTTCAAGGTATTTCATCATTAAGTCTTCATCAATTTCTGCTACAGCCTCAACAAGTTTTTCCCTGTATTCGTTGGCTAAATCTATCATGTCATCAGGAATTGAGGTAGTCTCAACATCCTCACCTAAGTCGTCATTATATATTCTGGCATTCATATTAATTAAATCAACTACACCCCTAAAGGTATCTTCCTTACCAATAGGTAGCTGTACAGGTATAGGATTAGCCTTGAGTCTTTCCCTGATCATTTCCACTGCCCTGAAGAAATCAGCACCCACGATATCCATCTTATTTATAAAGGCTAAACGTGGCACTCCATACTTGTCTGCCTGTCTCCATACAGTTTCGGATTGAGGTTCAACTCCACCCTTTGCACAGAACAGGGCCACAGCACCATCCAATACCCTTAGTGATCTTTCAACTTCAACTGTAAAGTCCACATGGCCTGGTGTGTCTATGACGTTAATCCTATGGTCATTCCACATACAAGTAGTGGCAGCGGAGGTAATAGTTATACCTCTCTCCTGCTCCTGCTCCATCCAGTCCATTTCTGCTGCACCTTCATGGGTTTCGCCTAGCTTGTGTATCTTACCTGTATAAAACAAAATTCTTTCTGTGGTGGTTGTCTTTCCTGCATCAATATGAGCCATTATGCCGATATTCCTAGTTTTTTCTAAAGCAACTGTTCTTGGCACAATTTTTCCTCCTTCTTACTGTTTCTTGAATCCCCATCCACACATTAAAAGATTATTACCATCTATAGTGTGCGAAAGCCTTATTAGCTTCGGCCATCTTATGAGTATCTTCTCTCTTCTTAACGCTAGCACCCATTCCATTAGAAGCATCTAAGATTTCCTTAGCTAATCTTTCTATCATAGTCTTTTCGCCTCTATTCCTTGAATAAGTTACTAACCATCTTAAACCTAAAGTCTCTCTTCTTTCAGGTCTAACTTCTACTGGTACTTGGTATGTTGCACCACCCAATCTTCTTGCTTTAACTTCTAGTACCGGCATTATATTATTCATAGCCCTGTTGAAAACTTCTAATGGGTCTTCTCCAGTTGTTTCTGCTACATAATCCAATGCACCGTATACTATCTTTTGGGCAACACCCTTTTTACCATCTAACATAATGTTGTTTATTAACTTTGTTATAACCACGTCACCATAAACTGGATCTGGCATAACTTCTCTTTTAGGTACGTGTCCTTTTCTTGGCACTACGCTTCCCTCCTTAACTATATAAAGTAAATTCATTGGTACTCGACAATATTTCATGTCGTTTTGCGCCAAAATGCTCTATATAAACGGATTTTACTCCTGCATTTTGCACAAGTTTATTTTGCTTTTGGTCTCTTAGCACCATATTTTGATCTAGCTTGGGCCCTACCTTCTACACCTGCTGTGTCTAAGGTTCCCCTAACAATATGGTATCTAACACCAGGAAGGTCTTTTACCCTACCACCTCTAATTAGAACAACACTATGCTCTTGCAGATTGTGTCCTATACCAGGGATGTATGCAGCAACTTCTAGGCCATTAGTCAATCTCACCCTAGCAACCTTCCTCAAAGCAGAGTTAGGCTTCTTAGGAGTAACAGTTCTAACAGACACACATACACCTCTTTTTTGTGGAGAGTTTACTGTTGTTTCCTTTTTCCTCAAAGTGTTTAAGTTAACACCTAAAGCTGGTGATTTGGATTTGTAAACAACACTTTTCCTTCCCTTTCTTACTAATTGATTAATTGTTGGCATCAAGGCACCTCCTTGTAATTTTTTATATTAATAATGCAGCAACTGCAGCATTAATATCAATTCCACATGCATTCCCCAGCTCCTTCATAGTTTCTACATAAATAAGAGGGATATGCATTTCTTTACACTGCTCAACAATTTCAGAGGTGACCCTTTTATCAGCATCTCGGGCAACATATACCTTGTTAACCTTTGAAGCCTTCAAGGCCCTCTTCACTTGTTTTGCACCTACAATCCTATTCGACTTTTTTAAGTCCACTGTCATAAACTTCCCCTCCTTTTAAACACTTTAAAGATTATGTGGATTATATAACCCACATAATCTTTAGTTGTTAAGAATTAGGTTCAAGTTTACACACTCTACTATTCTATCATCAGACAATTTCACTGTCAATATCATTTTCCTCGAGTAATTCCATGTTTTCCTCGACAAGCACCTTAACATTCCTATACTTCTTCATACCTGTACCAGCTGGGATTAGCTTTCCTATTATAACATTCTCCTTAAGTCCTAATAGGAAGTCCTCCTTGCCCTTTATAGCAGCATCAGTTAAGACCCTGGTAGTTTCTTGGAAGGAAGCAGCTGATAGGAAGGAGTCAGTTGCTAAGGATGCCTTGGTAATTCCTAGTAAGGTCCTACTTCCTGTAGCTGGTTTTCCACCCTGGGCCACTACTTCGGAGTTCATCCTTTCAAATTCATGTAAGACTACCAAACTACCTGGAAGCATCTCGGTGTCCCCTGCATCTTCCACTTTTATCCTGGACAGCATTTGTCTTACTATTATTTCTATATGCTTATCATTGATGTCAACACCTTGTAGCCTATAGACCCTCTGAACTTCCTTGATCAAGTATTCTTGAACTCCATGGGCTCCCTTTATTTTTAATATATCATGGGGATTTATAGAACCATCGGTTAATGGGTCCCCCGCTTCAATGAAATCACCATCTTTAACCTTAAGTCTTGCCCCATAAACAATGCTGTAGGTCTTGGTTTCACCAGTTGATGATGTTACCACCACTTCCCTCTTCTTGTCATTTTCCACAATACTTACTTGCCCAGCTATTTCAGAAATAACTGCTAGCCCTTTAGGCTTTCTAGCTTCAAATAGCTCTTCAATTCTGGGCAAACCTTGGGTAATATCTGCTGCAGCAGCAACACCACCAGTATGGAAGGTTCTCATGGTAAGCTGTGTACCAGGCTCACCTATGGATTGGGCAGCGATAATCCCAACTGATTCACCAATTCCCACTGAATCACCTGTAGCCAGATTCCTACCATAACAATGAGCACAAACTCCATACTTGGATTTACATCCCAAGACTGATCTAACCTTTACCTCTTCAATGCCTACAGCCTCAATGATATCAGCATGATCTTCTAAAATCATCTCATTCTTCTTGACTATTATTTCCCCAGTTTCTGGGTTTAATATATCTTCATATGCATATCTACCCTCAATTCTGTCCTTTAAATCTTCAATTATCTCACTACCATCTGAAAATTCTTTGACAAGTAGATATTGGTCTGTTCCACAGTCAACTTCTCTAACTATTACGTCCTGGCTGACGTCAACCAACCTTCTAGTTAGGTATCCTGAGTCTGCAGTTCTTAGAGCAGTGTCTGCCAGTCCCTTTCTAGAACCGTGGGTTGATACGAAGAATTCAAGTACTGATAGCCCTTCCCTAAAGTTGGCCTTAATGGGGATTTCAACAGTTCTACCAGAGGCACTAGCCATTAGACCCCTCATACCTGCCAGCTGTCTAATTTGGTTCTTACTACCTCTCGCTCCTGATAAGGCCATGATGTAGATATTGTTACTGTGGTCAAAACTTTCCATCAGGGCTTCAGTTACTTCTTCTGTGGTCCTGTTCCAGATTTCAATAACCTTATCATATCTTTCATCATTTGAAATCAGGCCTCTTCTATATGACTTTTCAAATTTATCAACTTCTTTTTCTGCCTTTTCAATTAGGGTATATTTCTCCTCCGGTACTTCAATATCACCCATTGAGATGGTTATTGCACCGATGGTAGAATAGCGGAAGCCTGTTTCCTTGATATGGTCTAGTAAAACGGAAGTTACAGCATTTCCATGTTTCCTATAACATCTATCCACTATGTCGCTTAGTTTCTTTTGGTCTACTAGGCCATCTACTTCCAAGGAATACTTATCCTTCTTCCTATCTACAAAACCTAAATCTTGAGGAATATTTTCATTTAGTATAAATCTACCAACAACATTTTCAACTAGTTGACCCCTATCTTCCTCATTCAGTCTAACCCTTACCTTGACCCTGGCATGTAAATCAACTTCATTATTATAATAGGCGGTAAGCATCTCGTCATAGCTGGAGAAGATCTTACCCTCGCCCTTTGCTCCTTCTACCTCCATGGTCATATAGTAACTACCCAATACCATGTCTTGGGTTGGAGTAGTTATTGGTTTACCATCCTTAGGCGCTAGGATATTGTTAGTTGATAACATCAATAATCTAGCCTCAGCTTGAGCCTCTGTAGATAGAGGTAGGTGTACTGCCATCTGGTCTCCATCAAAGTCTGCGTTATATGCAGTACATACTAGGGGATGAAGTTTTATGGCCTTACCTTCTACCAGAACAGGCTCGAAGGCTTGGATTCCTAACCTGTGAAGGGTAGGAGCCCTATTTAAAAGGACTGGATGGTCCTTAATTACAATATCCAATACATCCCATACTTCTGTTTTTTCTCTTTCTACCATTCTCTTGGCAGATTTAATATTATGGGCATGGCCGTCCTCAACCAGCTTCTTCATAACAAATGGTTTAAATAGCTCCAAGGCCATTTTCTTAGGTAGCCCACATTGGTAGAATTTAAGCTCCGGTCCTACAACAATAACTGACCTTCCTGAATAGTCTACCCTCTTACCAAGTAGGTTTTGCCTAAACCTACCTTGCTTACCCTTAAGCATGTCTGATAAGGACTTAAGAGGTCTGTTACCAGGTCCTGTAACTGGCCTTCCTCTTCTACCATTGTCTATTAGAGCATCTACAGCCTCTTGAAGCATCCTTTTTTCATTTCTTACAATGATATCTGGTGCTCCTAAATCCAAGAGTCTCTTTAACCTATTGTTTCTATTTATAACCCTACGATATAAATCGTTTAAGTCTGAAGTTGCAAACCTTCCACCATCCAGCTGAACCATAGGTCTTAAATCAGGTGGAATAACAGGGATCACATCCAGTATAATCCATTCTGGCCTATTACCAGACTTTCTAAAGGCCTCTATAACTTCAAGCCTTCTGGTTATACGGATTTTCTTTTGGCCTGTAGAGTCCTTAAGGGCAGCTCTTAACTCTTCAGCCTCTTTATCCAGGTCGATTTTCTCCAATAAGTTCTTGATAGCCTCTGCCCCCATCATGGCCTTGAACTTATTTGGATATTCTTCCTGGTACTCCGTGTACTCTGCTTCAGTCAATAATTGCTTCTCATAAAGAGGGGTATCTCCCGCATCAATTACTATATATGAGGCAAAATACAAAACTTTCTCTAGAGCCCTGGGACTCATGTCCAAGAGAAGACCCATCCTACTTGGTATTCCCTTAAAATACCATATATGGGAGACTGGGGCTGCAAGTTCAATATGCCCTAGCCTCTCCCTTCTTACCTTTGATTTAGTGACTTCAACACCACATCTGTCACATATTACTCCCTTGTATCTAACCCTTTTATATTTTCCACAATTACATTCCCAGTCCTTAGTAGGCCCAAAAATCTTTTCACAAAAGAGGCCCTCTTTTTCTGGTTTTAAGGTACGATAATTTATGGTCTCCGGTTTCTTTACTTCTCCCTTAGACCATTGTCTAATCTTTTCAGGTGAAGCTAAACTGATTTTAATTGAATCAAAGTTGTTTAATTCAAACAAGGAGCATTTCTCCTTTCATATAATTTATTAAAAAGAAATAAGTTGTTACTATCATCTTCCATCCTTCTAATCTTCATCTTCGATTAGAAATCCAGCAGGTACATCCCCATCAATTCTTTTTATAGCATTGTTCGGAGATTCCTCATCCTTGCTATCAGTTGAATAATCATCACCAATCATTTCCAAATCCGTTAAATCATCATCAGTGGATTCTTGTATCTCAATTTCTGATGCATCTTCGCCTATTATCTTAATATCCAAGGCCAAGCTCTGTAACTCTTTAATTAGTACCTTAAAGGATTCTGGTATTCCTGGTTCAGGAATATTTTCACCCTTTACTATGGCCTCATAGGTCTTGACCCTACCTACTATATCGTCGGACTTAACAGTAAGGATCTCTTGTAAGGTATGTGATGCCCCGTAAGCCTCTAGAGCCCATACCTCCATCTCTCCAAATCTCTGTCCACCAAATTGGGCCTTTCCTCCAAGTGGTTGTTGTGTAACCAGTGAATATGGCCCTGTAGATCTGGCATGGATTTTATCATCTACTAGGTGATGTAGTTTTAGCATATACATGTAACCGACGGTGACTGGATTATTGAAATAATCTCCAGTTCTACCATCCCTCAATCTAAGCTTACCATCTTCTGGATAGCCAGCATCTTTAAGAGCTTGGATAATGTCGTTTTCATTGGCACCATCAAATACAGGTGTCGCCACATGCCAACCTAACTCTTTAGCAGCTAGGCCAAGATGAACCTCTAAAACCTGCCCTAAATTCATACGGGATGGAACCCCTAGAGGGTTAAGAACAATATCTATAGGTGTACCATCTGGCAGGAAGGGCATATCTTCTTCAGGCAATATCCTTGAAATAACACCCTTGTTACCGTGTCTACCACACATCTTGTCTCCGACATTTATCTTTCTCTTAGTAGCTACATAGACTCTGACCATCTGATTAACTCCAGGCTGTAGCTCATCACCATTCTCCCTGGAATAAATCTTAACATCTACTACTATTCCAGATTCCCCATGGGGTACTCTGAGTGATGTATCCCTAACTTCTCTAGCCTTCTCACCAAAGATGGCCCTTAATAGTCTTTCTTCAGCAGTTAATTCAGTCTCTCCCTTAGGCGTAACCTTGCCTACCAATATATCTCCAGCCTTGACTTCGGCACCTATCCTAATGATGCCCCTCTCATCAAGGTTCCTTAACATATCTTCACTAACATTTGGAATATCCCTGGTAATCTCTTCAGCCCCAAGTTTAGTGTCCCTTGCCTCTGATTCGTATTCCTCAATATGAATAGATGTCAAGGAATCATCAATAACTAGTCTTTCACTGATGAGCATAGCGTCCTCGTAGTTATAACCTTCCCAGGTCATAAAAGCAACAAGGAGGTTCTTACCTAGGGCTATTTCCCCAAGGTCCGTACTTGGACCATCAGCTATTACATCGCCCTTTTTGACCTTATCTCCTACAGTTACTATAGGTCTTTGGTTAATGGTTGTACCTTGGTTTGAGCGTTTGAACTTTATAAGGCTGTAGACATCTGTCTTGTTGTCTTCGTCCCTTCTAATGATTATTTCATTGGAGGTGACCTTCTCTACAGTTCCATCGTTCTCTGCCAATACCAAAACACCGGAATCTATAGCAGCCTTATGCTCTATACCAGTTCCTATTATCGGGGCTTCTGCCCTTAATAAAGGAACTGCTTGACGTTGCATGTTGGCACCCATAAGGGCCCTATTGGCGTCATCATTTTCCAAGAAGGGGATCATGGCAGTTCCCACTGATACAATCTGTTTTGGAGAAACATCCATATAGTCAACTTCATCGCTTGGGTAAATATCTATTACTCCTTTTTTACCCCTAGCAACGACCCTATTATTTACAAATTTATTGTTTTCATCTAGCGGCTCGTTTGATTGGGCAATAATAAACTCATCTTCCACATCTGCAGTCATGTAGTCTATTTGCCCTGTCACTAGGCCATTTTCAACCTTTCTGTAAGGTGCTTCAATAAATCCATATTCATTGATTCTAGCATAGGTTGTAAGTGATGTAATTAGACCAATGTTTGGTCCTTCAGGGGTCTCTATTGGACACATCCTACCATAGTGAGAGTCATGTACGTCTCTAACCTCATATCCAGCCCTATCCCTACTCAAACCACCAGGTCCTAATGCAGACATTCTTCTCTTATGAGTCAACTCTGCCAATGGGTTGGTTTGGTCCATAAACTGAGACAATTGGCTACTACCAAAAAACTCCTTTAAGGATGCAACCACAGGTCTTATGTTAATGAGGGCTTGTGGTGTCGCCACATCAACATCCTGAATGGTCATCCTCTCTCTTACAACTCTTTCCATCCTAGACAGACCTATCCTGAATTGGTTTTGTAGCAATTCACCTACTGATCTTAATCTTCTATTTCCTAGATGGTCGATATCATCAGTTAAGCCTATCCCATGGAATAGGTTGAACTCATAGTTTATACTAGCAATGATATCATCTGGAGTAATATGTTTAGGTGACAATTCCTTGATTCTTTCTTCTATGGCTACCTTTAACTCTTCCTCATCATCATAGGTCTCCATAAGCTCCTTCATTAATGGATAATAGACCTTCTCATTTAGCCCCAGGTCCTTCAATGAAAATGGTAAATCAAAGGCACTTCCATCAACAAAGTTGTTGCCAACAACCCTAACAACACTGCCATCATCAAGTATTATATCTACCATGTTTATTCCAGAATTTTCTATTTCTATGGCCTGATCCCTGGTAATCCTTTCACTCTTGGCAACAAATAGTTCACCAGTATCTGGGTTTACTATATTATCTGCTGCCCTTCTTCCAGCAATCCTATTGAATAAGGCCAATTTTTTATTAAACTTATATCTACCGACCTTGGCTAGGTCGTATCTCCTTGGGTCAAAGAACATATTGGTAATTAATGACTTAGCGCTATCAACTGTAGGTGGTTCTCCTGGACGCAGTCTCTTATAAATTTCTACCAAAGCTTCATCTGCTGTTGTTGTAGTGTCCTTTTCCAAGGTGTTCAATACTTGCTCGCTTTCACCAAGTATATCTATTATCTCAGCATTGCTAACAAGATTTAAGGCCCTTAGCAATACTGTAATTGGAATCTTCCTAGTCCTATCAATCCTTACATAGACCACATTATTGGAATCAGTTTCATACTCTAACCAGGCCCCCCTGTTAGGAATAACCGTAGCAGAATATAGTTTCTTTCCCGTTTTATCTATGCTTTCAGTATAATAAACTCCTGGCGACCTGACCAGCTGGCTTACTACAACTCTTTCAGCTCCATTAATTATAAATGTACCATTCCTGGTCATTAAAGGTAGGTCTCCCATAAAAACCTCTTGCTCTTTAACTTCTCCAGTTTCCTTATTAATCAACCTTACCTTTACCTTCAATGGTGCAGAAAAGTTTGCATCTCTTTCCCTAGCCTCATCCTCATCATATTTAAATTCATCTTCAATACGGTAATTGATAAATTCCAAGATTAGGTTGCCAGTGTAGTCTTGTATTGGAGAAATATCGTCAAATACTTCCTTTAAACCCTCTTTTAAAAACCAATTGTAAGAAGTCTTCTGAACTTCAATTAAATCGGGTAGATCCAATACTTCATCGATGCGCGAATAACTCATCCTGACCCTTTTGCCATACGTCACAGGATGTACCATAGATAAATTCACCCCTTGTTAAACTAAAATATCCAAAAGTACTTGACTTTTGGTAATACATTCCAAGCATATTAGATAATATTGCCTTATAGCCAATTGTTTATACAATCGACCATATTCTTCGTTATTATGCAATAAACTATGATATCATATGAAACAAGCTATGTCAACTAATTTATCTAGCTTGACTATAAATAAAAAAGGCCTTCTAGATGAAAGCCTTTTTAATTTATAAATTATTTTAATTCTACTGTAGCTCCTACTTCTTCTAGTTTAGCCTTAATTTCTTCAGCTTCTTCTTTTGAAGCTCCTTCTTTAACTGCCTTTGGAGCATTGTCTACTAGGTCCTTAGCATCCTTTAAGCCTAGGCCAGTAATTTCTCTAACAACCTTGATAACCTTAATCTTTTCTGCTCCTACTGATGCTAATACAACATCAAATTCTGATTTTTCTTCAGCTGCTGGAGCTGCTGCATCTCCACCTGCTGCTGGAGCTACTGCAACTGCTGCTGGAGCTGCTGCACTTACACCAAACTCTTCCTCTAAAGCCTTAACTAATTCTGATAATTCTAATACTGTAAGATTCTTAACTTCTTCTATTAAATTTAGTACTTTTTCACTTGCCATTTTTAATTTACCTCCAATTATTTTTCTTTTATTTTTTATGCTGTCTTTGTTTCAGCGATTTCATTTAGTACTATTGCTAATGATCTAATAGTGCCTTGAAGTACATTAGCAAATCCTTGGATTGGTGCATTGAATCCACCAAGTACTTGGGCAACAAGAACTTCTCTTGATGGTAGTTTAGCTAGGCCTTCAACACCAGCTATATCAATTATCTTGCCATCAACTATACCTGCCTTGATTTCAAGGTCTTTATGTTCTTTTGCAAACTCTGATGTTATTTTTGCCACTTGAACAGGGTCATCATATCCAAATGCAATTGCAGATGGACCTTTTAGATATTCATTGAAATCTTCTAATCCTGAATCCTTAAAGGCAAATCTCATCATGGTGTTTTTGTATACCTTGTACTCAACACCTGCATCTCTGTATTTTCTCCTAAGCTCAGTTAGTTGTTCAACGTTTAATCCTCTATAATCAACTAGGACAACTGCTTGGGCATTATTGATTTTTCCCTTAATCTCTTCAATATTCTCTCTTTTTGCTTGAAGGGTTTGTTCTCTCACCAGCTTCACCTCCCGTGGGATAAATGTAATAATAAAAGTCTCTACGTAGACACACGAAGAGACTCTAATTTCAAATTTATATTAGTTTCTACCTCGGTAGGAAGTTTAAACCCTAGTGGTCCCTACTGTCTACAGTATCTATTAAGTTGACTTTTATTAAATTGACTTTTTGATTATATCAATAAGCTACATCAATGTCAAATTACTTTTCAAGTAATTTTTGTCCATTTATTTTAATTCCAGGTCCCATAGTGCTTGATATGGAAACAGTCCTGAAATATCTACCTTTTGCTGCAGCTGGTTTTGCCTTGATTAAAGCATCTACTATTGTATCAAAGTTTTCCTTAAGTTTTTCAACACCAAAGGAAACTTTTCCAATTGGAACGTGTACTATACTTGCCTTATCTACCCTGTACTCAACCTTACCAGCCTTTATTTCATTAACAGCCTTTTCTATTTCAAAGGTTACTGTTCCAGATTTAGGGTTAGGCATCAAGCCTTTAGGTCCAAGAACCCTACCAATTCTACCAACTACACCCATCATATCGGGAGTTGCTACAACTACATCAAAGTCTAACCAACCCTCGTTTTGGATTTTTGCTACCATTTCTTCTCCACCAACATAATCAGCACCTGCAGCCTTAGCTTCTTCTAGCTTTTCACCCTTGGCAATAACAAGAACTGTTCTAGTTCTTCCTGTACCATGTGGTAGTACTATAGCACCTCTAACTTGTTGGTCTGCATGTTTTGGATCTACACCAAGTCTTATAGCTACCTCAACTGTTTCGTCAAAGTTTGCCTTGGATGTCTGTAGAACCAATTCGATAGCTTCTTTAGGGTCATATAGATTATGTCTATCTACTAATTTAATACTTTCTTGATATTTCTTACCTCTTTTTGGCATACTACTTCCTCCTTGTGGTATTAACGGATTATCCTCCCACTATATTATTCTTCTACTTCAATTCCCATACTTCTAGCAGTTCCAGCTACCATACTCATTGCTGATTCTATAGAAGCAGCATTTAAGTCTGGCATCTTGATTTCTGCAATTTCTCTAATCTTTTCTTTAGATATCTTTGCTACCTTAACTTTGTTTGGTTCTCCTGAACCAAGCTCAATACCTGCAGCTTTTTTGATTAACACTGCTGCTGGTGGTGTTTTAGTAATAAAACTAAAGGATCTATCTTGGTAAACAGTTAGAACTACTGGTATTAACATTCCAGCTTGGTCTGCTGTTTTAGCATTAAATTCCTTAGTAAATTGCATAATATTAACACCATGAGGTCCTAAAGCTGTACCAACTGGTGGTGCAGGTGTCGCCTTACCAGCAGGGATTTGTAGTTTTACTACAGCTACAACCTTTTTTGCCATTTTACTTCCACCTCCTCGTATCAATGTGGTTTAGCGGGAAAATCCCTCCCACTAGCTTAAATCTATAAAAAAGCATAAATGCCTTGCTAGCTAAACCTTCTCTATTTGGTCGAAATCCAACTCAACCAGGGTTTCTCTCCCAAACATAGAGACATATACCTTTGCTTTCTTCTTTTCTACATTTATGTTGTTAACAGTACCCATAAAGTTCTCAAACGGTCCAGATGTTACCTTCACAACATCATCTACCTTGAAATCAACTGTTGGCACAACAGTATCTTGAACTCCCAATGCTTTTACTTCTTGATCTGAAAGAGGAACTGGTTTAGATGCAGGTCCTACGAAGCCTGTAACACCCCTAGTATTTCTAACCAAATACCAGGACTCGTCATTAATTATCATTTTTACCAATACATAACCTGGAAATAACTTTCTCTCCTTGCTCTTACCAGACTTGGAGTCTAAATACTCCTCTGTAGGCACTGCGACTTCAAAGATATCATCCTTCATACCTCTATTTTCAACCATCTTTTCAAGGTTAGCCTTAACCTTGTTTTCATGGCCTGAATAAGTATGGACTACATACCATTTGGCATTTTTAGCCCGCTTTTCCCTATCATCAATCTTATCAGTCATACAATAGGACCCAAAGGTCCTTCCCTCCCTTATCTATCTCTTAAATAATAAACTTTAATATTCCATGTATACCCAGATCAAGAAGATACACAATAATGGAAATCAGTGCACTAATTCCTATTACAACTCCAGTAAAGTTGAACAATTCTTTTTTATTTGGCCAAACAACCTTCTTGATTTCAGATTTAACTCCTCTAAAATAAGCAGAAAGCTTACCCTTAGCCTTTTCTGTTTGAGCTGCCACTATTCTCACATCCTTAATTAATAAATATTATCTAGTCTCCCTATGAAGGGTATGAGTTTTGCAGAATTTACAGTATTTGTTTAGCTCAACTCTCCCAGTGGTATTCTTTTTGTTTTTCTTAGAAACATAATTTCTTTGCTTACATTCAGTACAAGCCAATATGATTCTTTCTCTCATCAAGCACACCTCCTACTCTGGTATCTGTCTATGTCAATACACAGTTGTGGCTACCAATCATACTAATACAAATAATGGTACTAATATAAACTACCATAAAAGATATTGCATGTCAATAATTTATTATTGACTTTAAAATAGCATTAATACCTCTAATCATGAAAAAACTAGGTCAAAGACCTAGTCTTTCATCCATATATATTATTCAATAATCTTAGTTACAACTCCTGAACCTACTGTCCTTCCACCTTCTCTTATGGAGAACCTTAATCCTTCTTCTATAGCTATTGGTGTTATTAAGGTTATGGTGAACTTAGCGTTGTCTCCTGGCATTACCATTTCTACGCCTTCTGGTAATTGGATATCGCCTGTTACGTCTGTGGTTCTAAAGTAGAATTGAGGTCTGTATCCGTTGAAGAAAGGTGTATGTCTTCCTCCTTCATCCTTGGATAGTACGTATACTTCTGCTTCGAAGTGGGTGTGAGGTTCGATTGAGTTTGGTGCTGCTAGTACTTGACCTCTCTCTATTTCTTCCCTTTGAACACCTCTTAACAGGGCTCCTATGTTGTCACCTGCTTGAGCTTCGTCTAGGATCTTCCTAAACATCTCTACTCCTGTTACTACTACTACTCTTGATTCTTCTGTCATTCCTACGATTTCTACGTTGTCTCCTGTCTTTACTACTCCTCTTTCTACTCTTCCTGTTGCTACGGTTCCTCTTCCTGTTATGGAGAAGACGTCCTCTACTGGCATTAGGAATGGTTTGTCTGTGTCTCTTTCTGGTTCTGGAATGTATTCATCTACTGCTTCCATTAGTTTTACTATCTTGTCTCCCCATGGCCCGTCTGGTTCTTCGATTGCCTTTAGGGCTGATCCTACTACTATTGGTGTGCCATCTCCATCGAAGTCATATTCGGATAGTAATTCTCTTACTTCCATTTCTACTAATTCGATTAACTCTTCGTCATCTACCATGTCTTCCTTGTTTAGGAATACTACCATTCTTGGTACACCTACGTTTCTTGATAGTAGGATATGCTCTCTTGTTTGTGGCATTGGACCATCTGCTGCGGATACTACTAGGATTGCACCGTCCATTTGAGCTGCTCCTGTTATCATATTCTTAACATAGTCGGCGTGACCTGGGCAGTCTACGTGTGCGTAGTGACGATTTGCTGTTTCGTATTCTACGTGTGATGTGGAGATTGTGATTCCTCTTTCTCTTTCTTCTGGAGCCTTATCTATATTGTCATAGCTTACTGCTTCTCCGCCACCATATCTGTGGTTCATTACCATTGTTATTGCTGCTGTTAATGTTGTTTTACCATGGTCTACGTGACCAATTGTCCCAATGTTGACATGGGGTTTCGTTCTTTCAAATTTTTCTTTTGCCATTTTTTCTCCTCCTTAAAAGTCTACCTAAGGAAACTCATCCTAGTGTTCCTAATAATAATTATGGAGCCCACGACCGGGATTGAACCGGTGACCTCATGCTTACCATGCATGTACTCTACCTACTGAGCTACGTGGGCCAACTGATAAACAGTTTACTACTTTGCAATCAAATTGTCAATATCCTAAATTGACTCTTCCTTAATATTCCTTTCTAGTTTCTTCTTAACCCTTTGTAGGGCATTATCGACACACTTGACATCCCTGTTGATTTCATCAGCAATTTCCTGATAGGTTTTACCTTCTATGTATCGACTGAGAACATCCCATTCCAATTCACTAAGAATGTCAAGGATTTGAACTTCTATATAATCTATCTCTTCTCTCCCTATGAAAAGTTCCAAGGGATCTGAACCCTTAGCCTCTTCTATCATGTCCAAGAGAGTCCTTTCTGATTCTTGCTCGTGAATAGGTCTGTTTAAGGAAATATAGGAATTTAGGGGTATATGCTTCTGTCTTGTTGCCATTTTTATGGCTGTTATTATCTGCCTAGTGACACATAATTCAGCAAAGGATCTAAATGAGGCTGGCTTTGTCCTATCATAATCCCTGATGGCCTTGAACAATCCTATCATCCCTTCCTGGACGATATCATCCCTCTCACCACCAATTAGAAAATAGGTTCTAGCCTTCCCTTTCACTAAGGACTTGTACTTATTTATTAAAAAATCCAGGGCTGATGAATGGCCTAATCTGGCTATGTCAATTACATCCTCATCCAGCATATCCTCATAGTTTAATAAATTGTCCTTATGAAGTGAATACATATAGCATCCCCCTAGTGAAACATCATCTTAATTATAATTAAAAAAAACCATGTAGTCAAGCTTATTCCTTTGTTTTCTTCCAGTTGCCAAGCTTGTCTAATATTGATTCATCAAGCTTGTTAAGATACAGGTCATTTTTGGTATTGTTAAGTTTTTTATGTCTTTTAATCATCCTCCTTTCATTAAATATCTCTACCTCAAGCTCCCTAGCAGATATACGGGTACCTCCCCTGGATAATACCATCTGTTGCTCAAGCCAGTCTGAAGTAGCCACTCGGATTCTCTTTTTCCTTCCTATTTCATCCAGGCATCTTTCAATATAATGGTCGGCAGTTTCATTCTCCTTAGTAAAGACAACCTCTATCCCCTTATAGTTAAATTTCTTACCTGCATTGCCCTTAACTAAATGGGCATCAAAAACCAAAATTATTTCAATTCCTGAATAGTGATGGTATTCACTAAGAATCTCCATCAGCTCATCCCTGGCTTCCTCCAGGTTGTTTTTTTGCTTTTCTATTAAAGTATCCCAAGAATTTATAATATTATAGCCATCTACAAACAAATATTCCTTCATAAGCCTATCATTCTTTCTCATAACCTTGTCTTAAAACTTCATATATAAGTATAGCCGCAGAAGTAGATGCATTCAAGGAGGTGATCTTGCCCACCATAGGTATCTTCACCAAGGCATCGCATTTTTCCTTAACCAGCCTGGATATGCCCTTACCCTCATTTCCTATGACCAAGGCAATGGGACCACCAAGATTGGTCCTAAAATAATAGTCATCTCCAGCCATGTCTGCCCCATAAATCCAAAGCCCCTTGTCCTTTAAGACTTCAATGGTATTTGAAATATTGGTTACTTCAGCTATCAGCATATGTTCAACCGCCCCTGCTGAAGCCTTATAAACCGTTTGATTTACCCGGGCAGACCTACGTTTAGGTATAATTACACCATGAACTCCAGCACATTCGGCTGTTCTTATGATAGCTCCCAAATTATGGGGGTCTTCTATTTCATCCAAAATTATTAGAAAAGGGTCCTGCCCAAGAGAGTGGGCCCTGTCCAATATATCCTCCACCGTTGAATATTCAAAATCCGTCACTAGGGCTGCAACACCCTGATGGACATTCCCATCAGCCATTGAATCTAGCTTGGATTTATCCACTTCTTGGATAAGGATATTTCTTTCCTTGGCTATAGCTATAATCTTCTTAATTGAGCCTTGTAGATTGCCCTTTAATATATAAATTCTATCTATTTGTCGTTTGGATTTCAAAAGCTCCAAAACAGGATTCCTACCTACCACATATAAATCCCGCATACCATCACCTAACTTCTCTATATTTGGTTTCTAAACTTATCCCTTACCTCGTTTATCTTACCACAGGTCATAGGCCCTTCTGGGCAAGGTCCATTGAGACATCCTGGTCCTGCATTTTTAAAAAGGATAGGATATACCTTTTTTACTTCCTTTAACATGGATGTTGCAAGTTCCCTAATCTCCCACTGGGCCCTGTTGCAGCATCTTAGTCTAAAGAAATTCAAAAGAGTTCTAGCATTCATGGAAAATACTATCTTGGTTTCACAAGCATTGGGGAAAACATACCTGGCGTCTTCTATGGCTTCTTTCTCCGCCTTCTGTCTGGCCTTCTTCTCGGATAGGCCCTCTCCTATGTACCTAGCCAGATGTTCTTGAAATAAGATCTCTGTAAGCTCATCATAGTACTTTTGGTCTTCTTCCATAGCCTTTAGGAAGATTTCCTTGGCCCTCTGGTCTTTTTCAATGTTGGGAGGGATTATATATTCAAATTGCTCTAATTTTACATACCTTTGTGACTGTTGGGAATAGCTGGCTATCCTATGACGGACTAGTTGGTGGGTTAGGGTTCTGGAAACTCCCTCAGCCCCGAAAGTAAAAGTCACATGCTCAATAGGGCTTTCATGGCCTAAATCCATAAGCATGTTTAAGAAAGAGTCTATATTCTTCTCCTCTAAATTATCCTCTATTTCCTCAATTCCAACGGCAGAATAGCATAATTTAGCAGCTGAAGCGATTAACTTTTCGCCCTCAGGAGTATATCTCAACAATTTTACCTTTTGCATTTTTATCCCCCTAAATATTTAGTATAGATAATATTGTATACTATTCCCGGGAATTTTCAAATTCTTTTATTAGGTTAAAAAGCTCCAGAATCCTACTACTATCTCCAGTCAGGTAAAGGTAGCCTAAAAGGGCTTCAAAGCCCGTAGCATACTTATAATCTATAAGATTAGCCCCCTTGGGGCTGGTGTTGGACTTGGTGTTTCTTCCCCTTCTTACTATGTTTTTTTCATTTTCATGAAGAAACTCTTCCAGGTAGTGGATAAACTCCGCCTGGGCATCTGCTTTAACAAACTTGATAGCCTTCCTGTGGAGCTGGTTCACATTGGAATCCCTATCCATTATATAGGTCCTAACCAAGAGCTCATAAACCGCATCCCCTACATAGGCCAGCTGGAGAGGAGATAGCATGGCTATATCCTCTCCAGTTAGGCTGGTATTTACCATTCTAAATATATTTTGATTTTCCTCCATTACTTAAACCCTCTTCCATTTGACTCCTTCTTGAGTATCCTCTAGGATGATTCCCTTTTCCTTTAGTAGATCCCTTATCTCATCAGCCTTCTGATAGTCTTTATTCTTTCTAGCTAGAGTACGTTGTTCTATTAAATCCAGGATTTCCTCCTCTAGGAGTTCTTCTTCCTTGGTCAAGATACCCAACACCTTGGTTAGGTCCATCAAGGTTTCATAAGCCTTGGTTACCAGCTTTTTATTGGCCTTTTCATCAAATTCAGTGTTACTATATTTAACCAGTTCAAAAATAGCGGCCATGGCATCAGCTGTATTCAAGTCATCCTTCATACTGTTTTCAAAGTCGTCCTTATAACCCTTAATCCTATCTAGGTGGGTCTCATCCGCTGAGGATAAATCCCTTTCCTCAGTTTTTTCCATCAGATACTCCAGGTTTTTCTTACTATTGTATAGCCTTTCAAGGGCATTTTCCATCTGATCCATAACATCCCTACTAAAGTTTATAGGTGACCTGTAATGGGCTGATAGAAGGAAGAGTCTTACAACTTCCAAATCATACTCCTGGGCTATGTCTCTAAGGGTGAAGAAATTACCTTCGGATTTTGACATCTTCTTATTATCTACAGTTATCATACCATTATGCAGCCAATATCTTGCAAAAGGCTTGCCAGAGAGTGTCTCTGATTGGGCTATCTCGTTTTCATGGTGGGGGAACTGTAGGTCCTCTCCACCTGAGTGGATGTCTATAGTCTCACCAAGGATGGTCTTAGACATTACAGAGCACTCGATATGCCAGCCCGGTCTACCCTTACCCCATGGACTATCCCATGATGGCTCGCCTGGTTTTGCCTTCTTCCACAGGGCAAAATCCATAGGATTTCTCTTTTCCTCATTTACCTCTATTCTTGCCCCACTCATCAGCTCATCGATATTCTTCTTGGAAAGCTTACCATAATCCTTGGCACTGGAAATATTAAAGTATACATTTCCGTCAACATCATAAGCTGCTCCCTTATCTATTAAACCTTGAATAAAGTCTATCATTTCGTCAATATATTCTGTCGCCCTAGGATTAATGGTTTTATAATCATATAAATTTAATCCATGAGCATCCTCCAAAAAGGCCTCTATATACCTTTCAGCTATCTCCTGGGAAGTGCAACCTTCTTCATTAGCTCTATTGATTATCTTATCATCTATATCAGTAAAGTTAACCACATATTTTACATCGTAGCCTAGATAGATGAAAAATCTTCTCAGTGTATCAAATATTACCAAGGGTCTAGCGTTACCAACATGGATATAATTGTAAACTGTAGGTCCACAATTATACATCCCCACCTGGCCCTCTACTAATGGTTCAAAAGTCTCTTTTCTTCTTGTTAAAGTGTTGTAAAGCTTCATTTTACCATCTCCTTTCACTTTATAGTCTAAAGATTTATAAAAATCTCGCAGTCTAACTGCACAAATCTATTATTCCCTAAGGTCACATAGATTTGGCCTTCCTTGCTTTTGACCTACCACCAACTTGTAGAATAGCTCTTTAAATTGGGTTAGGTCATAAAAAACCCTCCATCTCAAATATCGAGACGAAGGGTTAGTTCGCGGTTCCACTCCATTAGACATAAATAGTCCACTTTATTGCAGATAACGATGCAAGCCATTTGTCCTACTTGATTTCGGATCAAAGGTTCAGAGGTGCACTTCAGCCCAAACAGGTCTTAGAATATCTTTCAGCCGGTGAATATTCCTCTCTGTTAGCTTATTTAGACTTACTTTCCTCATCATCACCAAAATATGATATTATTGATAATTTATAACATAAAGCATTTTTTGTCAATAGCCTAGGCTAGATACTTATCTAATACATAATCAATTCTCTCAAGTAGGTTTTCCTTACCCAATAGGTATAGTATCTTGGAGAATTCCGGTCCGTGGAGGCTACCAGTTATAGCAACCCTGGTAGGCATAAATAGGTTTTTGCCTTTTATTCCAGTAGCCTTTTGAATTTGCTTCATTAGTGTGTTAGATAATTCCTCATCCACCTCATCTACACCATTTAGAAGCTCCTTCATGGCCTCAAGAATAACCTTGGTTCCTTCACCCTTTAAGACCTTCTCTGCCTCTTCGTCTTCAACCTTTACCTCGTTATTAAAGATAAAGTCAACCTTTTCCACTATTTCAGACATATAAGATATGCCTTCCCTGACAATATCCACAAGAAGCTCTAGCCATTCCCTCTTGTTTTTAACAAACTCTTCGTCAATCAATCCAGCTTCTAATAAGTAAGGAATTGCAAGGTCGGTAATTCTGCCTAGGTCAGAGGACCTGATATAGTGGCCGTTTACCCAGTCAAGCTTATCCTTATCAAAAATTCCACCTGCCTTGGATACCCTATCAAAGGAGAATTTCTCTATAAGCTCATCCATTGATAGAATTTCCTCATTATCCTCTGGGCTCCAACCCACTAGAGCTAGATAGTTTACCAGACCCTCAGGTAGGTATCCCTTCTTCCTGAAATCTTCAACAGATACGTCCCCATGACGCTTGCTTAACTTCTTCCTATCCTTATTTAATACAGTAGGTAAATGGACATAAACTGGTTTTTCCCAACCGAAGGCTTCATATAGGTAAACATGCTTTGGTGTAGAAGGTAGCCATTCCTCACCTCTTACGATGTGGGTTACCTTCATTAAGTGGTCATCTACTACTACAGCCATATGATAGGTTGGATATCCATCTGACTTAAGAAGGACCTGATCATCTATATCATCGGTGTTGATAGTTATGTCTCCCCTTACTAAATCGGTGAAGCTGATATCACGGTTCTTAGGTAGTTTTAGTCTAACTACATATTCTTCACCATTTGCTACCCTCTCCTTGGCCTCTTCCAAAGAAAGACTACGACAAAAACCATCATACTTGGGAACCAGGCCCTTAATCTTTTGCTCTTCTCTTAAGGCATCCAGTCTTTCCTTAGAGCAAAAACAATGGTAGGCATGGCCCTTTTCTATAAGCTCATCAACATATTTCTTATATATGTCCAATCTTTGGGACTGAATATAGGGACCATGGTCGCCTTTTTGAACCACCTTTCCATCTTCAATAAATACTCCCTCATCATATTGGATTCCTGCCCAACTAAGGGATTCGATAAGATTTTCAAGCGCCCCTTCAACTAGCCTAGTCTGGTCAGTATCTTCTATCCTCAAAATAAACTTACCATTATTTCGCCTAGTAAATAGATAGTTATATAAAGCTGTCCTAATGGAGCCTATGTGAATAAAGCCCGTTGGACTTGGAGCAAATCTTAATCTAACTTCCGACATATCAACGCCTCCTCTAATTAACTAACATATATTATATATTACAACCCCCCAACTATCAACTTATAATTACGCCGTAGGCATCAGTTAGGGAGTGCCTCTGGTGCAACTTATAATTACGCCGTAGGCATCAGTTAGGGAGTGCCTCTGGTGCAACTTATAATTACGCCGTAGGCATCGGTTAGGGAGTGCCTCTGGTGCAACCGATAATTACGCCGTAGGCAATAGATAGGGAGTGCCCCTGGTGGAACTATATTTACACCGTAGCCAATGATAGGGAGTGCCCCTGGTACTCATATATTTACCCAATAATGAAGGGAATAAAAAGGGGGCTTATAGTATATAAAATTGACCTTAAAGTGGTTATCTATACTCCCATAAGAAGAGAAAAAAAGTAAACCTAGTTTAGGTTTACTTAAAATCATCAATAAACAGCAACTTTTTCTCTAAATGAATTTCCAGCTCATTTTCATCAATCAGTTCTTTTTCTCTCAATTCCCTTAGGGCTGCAATGATGTGCTCACACAAGTTAATTAATTCATCAACCATTTAATAACCCCTTTTCTATATTTTCTTTCATAATTTTATGAAATAAGCCACTAATTTATGACACATATAGAGAAAAACTGTTCATGATTTAATTTTATATGTTTCTATTTACTTTAAGCTAAGTCCATATTTTTGGAACTCCTCCTTGATTAAATCCATAATCTCATCAACATGATATTCTTCTTTATCATCAGATGCTCTTAAAGAATACTCCACAATGGATTCTGGTGCCCTTTTACCTACAGTAATCCTAATAGGTATTCCAATTAAGTCCCTATCATTAAACTTAACTCCAGCTCTTTCCTTCCTATCATCTAATAGGACCTCAACTCCAGATTCAAGGAGCTTCTTGTAGAGTTTTTCACCCAATTCCACTTGCTCCTGGTTCTTACTATTGATAACAGTGATAATTACATGATAGGGGGCAGTATTTAGAGGCCAAATTATACCCTTATCATCATGATACTGTTCAACAATAGCGGCGACGCTCCTGGTGATCCCTATACCATAGGAACCCATGTAGAATACTCGCTCCTTGCCATTCTCATCTAGAAACTTGGCATTCAGTCCCTCTGAGTATTTGGTTCCTAATTGGAAGATGTTACCTACCTCGATTCCCCTGGCCATCTTCAAGACATCACCGCATTTTGGACAGGTGTCCCCCTCTATTACCATTAATAAATCATCTACTAATTCACCTTCAAAATCCCTACCGTAGTTAACATTCTTGATATGGTAGTCCGTCTCATTAGCACCTACGATTAGGTTTTTCATCTTGGCTATCCTTGAATCAACTAGGAGTCTAGTACCCTCCTTTAGGTTGATTGGTCCAGTATAGCCCTTCTCAGCACCACTGATGACCATGATCATATCTTCATCAGCCATTTCAATATCATGCTCTGCTACCCCGAGATGGTTAAAGAGTTTTGTTTCGTTCAACTCCCTATCCCCAGGTATCATAACTACTATTGCTTCTCCGTTTAGGTTATAGACAATAACCTTGCCAAACCTTGATTTATCTATTTCAAAGAATTCCTCTAAGCCATCTATAGTAGTAACTCCAGGAGTGTTGACCTTCTCCATTTCTAATAGCTCAGCATCCTCTTGATTATTCACATAAACCACTTGGGCCTTTTCGTCGGTAGCGGCATAATCACAGCTATCACAATAGGCTATCATGCCTTCTCCTGCATCTGACATGGCCATGAACTCATGGGAAATTTTACCCCCCATGGTGCCTGTGTCGCCTTCAACTACCCTAAAATTTAAGCCTAATCTTTTGAATATTTTGGCATACGCCTCCCACATTATATCATAAGATTCCCTCATTTTTTGGCTATCTGTGTCGAAGCTGTATGCATCTTTCATAATAAATTCCCTGCTTCTCATCATGCCAAATCTAGGTCTTTTTTCGTCCCTATACTTGGTTTGAATCTGATAAAGGTTGAGTGGTAGCTGCTTGTAGGATTTTACCTCATTCTTTATCAAATTGGTGAAATACTCCTCATGGGTAGGTCCTAGACAAAACTCCCTCTCATGCCTATCCTTTAGCTTCCACATCTCAGGTCCAAAATCATCCCATCTACCAGTAGCCTCCCAGAGCTCCTTGGGTTGAATGGCTGACATCAACAATTCCTGGGCCCCTGCTTTATCCATTTCTTCTCTAACGATTTCTTCAACCTTTCTAATAACCCTATATCCTAGGGGAAGGTATGAATAAATTCCACTTACTAGCTGTCTGATCATCCCAGCCCTTAATAAGAGTTGGTGGCTGGGTATTTCAGCTTCAGAAGGTACTTCCTTCAATGTAGGCATATACATCCTTGACATTCTCATTGACTTATCACTCCTTGATTGATATGTATAATATTTGATTTTGTTCATTTATAAAATAATAAAACCTCCCATCCCATGTAGAGACGAAAGGTCAGATTCCGCGGTACCACTCTAATAATCCAGATAGGATCACTCAAAGGCTTTAACGTGGCCACCGTTTAGATGTACTTATTTTCCAACTAAAGGCTCCAGGACTGGTTCTTTATTAAGAGGGTCAGAACTTCCCACCACATAGTTCCTCTCTTTGGACCATTAATAAATACTATTTCCCTTCTCTGCTAATATATGCATTTTACAAGATTACAGGTCTTCTGTCAATTATAGCTCACATATTTATAGATATAAAATACTTATAATCCTATTGTCCAGGACTAAATTTTTTAAGTAAACACACACAGTAGGAGGAAATGCCTTCCTTCCTCCCTACAAAGCCTAGCTCCTCTGTTGTAGTTGCCTTTATATTAATATTTTCAAGTTCAGTTTCCAATACCTTAGCAATATTTGCCCGCATTTCATCTATATATAGAGCCAACTTTGGCCTTTGAGCCGCCACTGTCGCATCTATGTTTCCAATCTCATAGCCTTGTTCCTTCATCAGCTTAAAGACCCTCTCCAAGAGGATGATGCTGGATATATCCTTATATTCAGGGTCTGTATCTGGGAAATGCTTGCCTATATCCCCCAGGGCTAAGGCCCCTAAAATACTGTCCATAATTGCATGAACCAAGACATCGGCATCTGAATGTCCCAGCAGGCCCCTTTCATGGGGTATTCTAACCCCACCTACTATCAAATCCCTACCCTCTACTAACCTATGAACGTCGTAACCAAATCCAATTCTCACAACTCCACCTACCTACTTCTATAAAATATTTCTCTTCTGGAAAGTAAGCTGTCCATGTCCTTAGATAGGGATTCAGCAATTATCAAATCCTCTGGGGTGGTAATCTTAATGTTATCATAACTACCCATGATCATCTTGATATCGTGCCCCATCTTTTCTACCAAGGAGCTATCATCTGTAGCAACTATACCTTCCTTGATGGCATGCTCATAACCCTTCATGATTAGATGGGTCCAGAAGCATTGAGGAGTTTGGGCTGCCCATAGAAGGCTCCTTTTTGGAGTATGGTGGACAGTAGTTTCGTCATTTACCACCTTGATAGTATCCTTAACAGGAACACCTATCACGCAGGCCCCATACTTGGTAACCCCTTCAATTCCATCTACTATATGCTCCTCCCTGATAAAGGGTCTTGCCCCATCATGAGTCAATACTATATCTGTATTCTCATTCAAGGCCAAGAGGCCATTATAGATGGAATCTTGCCTTTCCTTACCACCACGGATTATCTTGGATACCTTTCTAAAGCCGTATTTCCTTACTATTTCCTTCCTGCAGTAGTCTACTTCTTCTTCCTTGGATACCAGGATAATCTCATCAATATATTTACAATGCTCAAATTTTTCCAATGTATGCACTAGAATTGGCTTGTTATTTATAGCAATAAACTGTTTGTTTATCTTGCTTCCCATCCTATTACTCATACCTGCAGCTGCAATAATGACAGATACGTAGTAGTTCTTGTACATGATTTTCACCTCTCAGTTTTATATTATAGCATAAGTTACCATAAGTAAAAATCCTTTTTCAAACAAAAAAGACCCAGGTGGGTCACTTGGGTCTTTTATGTAAGCTAAACAGCCTTGTCTATCAAGGATTTAGGTTTGGCGAATATCATCTTCCCAGCGGATGTCTGTAGTACACTAGTTACAACAACATCTATGGTATCGCCAATGAATTTCCTTCCCGATTCTATTACTATCATAGTTCCATCATCTAGATATGCCAGGCCTTGACCTGACTCTTTACCATCTCTAACCACCTGAACTACCATCTCTTCCCCAGGCAATACGACAGGTTTTAAGGCATTGGCCAGCTCATTTATATTCAAGACATCTATACCTTGAACCTCAGCAACCTTGTTAAGATTGTAGTCGTTGGTAATGATCTTCCCCTTCATTAGCTGGGTAAGCTTCAATAATTTAGAATCCACTTCTTGGATATCCTCGAACTTCTTTTCATGGATTATAATATCAATATCTAGTTCCTTTTGGATCTTATTGAGTATGTCTAATCCCCTTCTACCCCTATTCCTCTTCAATGCATCAGAAGAATCTGCTATATGCTGCAGCTCCTCTAAGACGAACTCTGGGATAACAAGAGGTCCTTCAATAAAACCTGTCTTACAAATATCTGCTATCCTACCATCAATTATGACACTTGTATCCAGGATTTTAGGACATGATTTATAGTTGTTCTTTATCTTGTCCTTGGACACCCTCCTAAAGGAAGTCACATCCCCTACTACATTAGCAATATCATCCCTTTTTTTAGTGGATAATCTGATTCCTAAATAAGCAAAAAGACCGTAAACAATTAGCTGCCCTATAAAAGAAACATAGGGTATGGTAATGCTGTCCAAGGGTTTGCTAGCAAAAAAAGCAATAACAAGTCCAACAATTAGTCCAAAGGAACCCAGGATTATATCCTGCAAGGAAAATTTTTGTAGTTCATTTTCAAGAATAATAATGCTCTTCTTGGCCAGGGATAGGATTTTGGGGGATAGAATAAATGATATAATTGCAAATAATAAAGAAACACCTAAATATATTAATAAAACCTTCCATCCTCCACTGGGTAAGTCAAAAATCCTTGTAGATAGAACTAAGGAAGTGAGACCAGCTCCCAAAAGTCCACCTAGGACACCTATTATAAACCTAAAAATCTTATTTAGCATATAATCACCTCCTTATATCTATTACCATTTCCCTTAAATTTATAACAAAAAATATTATTTATCAAGTCTTTTCTGCCTAGTCCTCTATATTAATTTCTTCTTTGGTGCTTACAGCTTCCTCTATCAAGTTTTCAACTTCTTCCAAATCCAGGTCGCAAACAAGCACCATTTCAGATACCAGCATCTGTTTAGCATCGTTTAACATTTTTCTTTCTCCAGTTGAAAGTCCCTTTTCCAGATCTAAAATCATAAGGTTCCTAACTACTGCAGCTATTTCAAAAATATCCCCAGACTTAATCTTATCCATATTCAACCTATATCTTCTATTCCAATTCTGTGGCATGTCTGTTTTATTGCCCTTAAGTACATCAACAACCTCTTCCATTTCTTCCCTAGCAATTATCTCTCTAACACCAACTTCTTCTACATTATCCACTGGCACCATGACCTTCATGTCACCAATAGGCATCCTCATTATGAAATATCTTCTCATTTCGCCTAATATTTCTTTCTCTTCAATATTTTCAATTATCCCAGCACCGTGCATTGGATACACAATACGATCACCTATATTGAACATGTTTACGACCTCCCAAAGTTATTCTATTATATTAGTATACACTACTTTGGGACAGATGTAAAGTTTATATAATACCACAAGTTCATTTAGCTTGTCAACCAATTACTTATATATTTTCCTTAAATAATATTTAATATAAACATTTGACAACAACTTGTCCCCAAACGTATAATTAAACATAAGAAAAGTATTGACGGGAAGGAGATTTTATAAATGACAAAGATAAAAGATAATAGTCAGATAGATTTATGTACTGATTTTCAAGATCAGGCATCACAGGCCTTAATTAGACATAAAAGTATACTTGATATAATGGCAAAAGTTGACCAATATAGTTCTAGGATTAATCGTGCTGTGGTTAAATCAGCAACCTCTTGTGGCTGTATAGAAATCCATGCGACCAAGCAAAACTTTGATGGGCAAACCTATGAAGACCTAGCTGATAAGGTAAGTTCCCATGTCCACGGAGAGATTTGCGACAATTGTAGGGATGTAATAGAAGAAGAAATCGGTAGCTTTATGTTTTTTATAGCTTCACTGTGCAATACTTTAGATTTGGATCTTAAAGATATTATCATGAAGGAATATGAAAGAAACAAAACCCTGGGAATATATAGTTTAAAATAACAGCTAAGGATTTTCCTTAGCTGTATTAATTAAATACATATTTTATTACATCCCTTAAGGTCTTCAGCTGGATGACCTCAAGGTTGGTGTATTCTTTTACCCTAGTACTATCATGAGGGACAATGGCCTTCCTAAAGCCAATCCTATCCAGTTCCCTCAGCCTGGCCTCCAAGGATGGTACTTTTTTTAATTCTCCAGTTAAGCCCACATCTGCTATAAAGGCAGTATCATTGGAAATTCCCACATCAAAAACCGAAGAAGCAATACTCATTATAACAGCTAAATTGGATGCATTCTCCTTTAGCTTTATACCTCCAGTGGTCTTTATGACCACATTTTTATCATAAAGCCTAATTCCACCCCTCTGCTCTAGGATGGATATTAGGGTATTTAGCTGGTCCTTCCTCATGGCCTCACTAATCCTAGATGGATAAGGGGTAAAGGAATCTGAAACCAGGGACTCTATCTCCAAGATAATAGGCCTAGTACCCTCTCTCACAACCGTCAGGCCACTTCCTGAGACCAGGTTGCCATCTTCTCTCTTGGTCATAAAATACTCTGAAGGGTTATCAATGGAAACCATACCCTTTTCAGTCATATTAAAAAATCCCATCTCCCCAGTAGACCCATACCTATTCTTGGTAGCAAGCAAGGTACGGAGCTCCTCCCCACTTTCCCCTTCTATAAGTAGAACCACATCCACAAGGTGTTCCAGGGCCCTTACGCCAGCCAGCTCATCCTCCTTGGTCATCTGACCCACTATAAAAATGGACCTTGGCTTGTCCGAATTCTTAGCCACCTTAACCAGTTCATAGGCACATTCCATGGTCTGGGTAGGGGAGCCTGCCCTTGAGTTGGGGAAGCTTTCAAGGGAAAAGGTCTGAATACTGTCCACCACAATAAAATCAGGGTCTATTTCATCTATATTTTCCAGGAGGTTGTCCATGCTATTATCAGAGACCACCCACATATTTTGATGGATTTCCCTTATCACCCTATCTGCCCTGGCCTTGATCTGGGATTCTGATTCTTCCCCAGAGGCGTATAAGACCTTGTGCCCCTTGGTTGCCAAGTCATTGGCAACTTGAAGTAGGAGGGTGGATTTACCTGCTCCAGGTCGGGCTGCCAGGATACTTACCGAATCCCTGACAATACCTCCACCCATAACCCTGTTAAACTCACTTAAACCTGTCACTATCCTTTGGCTGTTTTCTAGGGTAATATCTCCTAAACGCTTGATGGGCTTCTTTTCAAATAGCCTTGAGGAGCCTGATGATTTTCCTTGTTTTCTATCTACTAGGACTTCCTGAAGGGTATTCCAGGAGCCACACTCAGGGCATTTCCCCATATATCCTATGGATTCATAATCACAATTCGTACATCTAAAGACACTTTTCTTCTTCATAGCCTTCTCCTTAAAGGAGAGCCTGGTCTACAGGCTCTTCTCAAATCTTAGTTTATTATCCACATAGTCTATGACTATTTCATCATCCTTAGAAAGATTTCCCTTCAGGATCTCCTCTGCCAACTCATCCTCAATCATCCTCCTAATGGTCCTTTCCAAGGGTCTAGCCCCATAGACAGGGTCAAAGCCCTGGGCGCTTATATGCTCCCTGGTCGCATCTGTTACCCTTATACGGATATCAAGCTTTTTCATCCTCTTTTCCAAATCATTAATCATGATATCAACTATTTCCCTTACATGCTCTTCCTTGAGTGCATGGAAGACTATTACCTCATCAATCCTATTTAGGAATTCAGGCCTGAAGGTCTTCTTCAACTCCTCGGTTATGGTTTCCTTCATCTTTTCATACTCTTCCTTCTCCACACCCTTAGAGCTGGCAAAACCTAGGACATTTTGCTTTCTAATGGAGGTCGCTCCTACATTGGAGGTCATTATGATGACTGTATTCTTAAAGTCCACAGTCCTACCCTTAGAATCTGTCAGCCTTCCATCATCTAGGATTTGTAGTAAAATGTTGAAGACATCAGGATGGGCCTTCTCTATTTCATCAAATAGGATAACTGAGTATGGTTTTCTACGGACAGCCTCTGTCAGCTGGCCGCCTTCATCATAGCCAACATATCCCGGAGGTGAACCAACCAGTCTAGATACCGAATGTTTCTCCATATACTCACTCATGTCAATCCTAATCATGGCGTCCTCGTCCCCAAAGAGCTCCTCCGATAGGGATTTAGCCAAGTAGGTCTTACCCACCCCTGTAGGACCTACAAAGATGAAGCTTCCCACAGGCTTCTTCGGATCCTTAAGGCCTACCCTGGCCCTTCTGACTGAGCTAGAAACCGCTTTAACAGCCTGTTCTTGGCCTATGACCTTCTTGTGTAGGGTATCTTCTAGCTTGAGGAGTCTTTCCGACTCTTCAGTAGTCATCTTGCTTACTGGGACCCCAGTCCAATTTGAGACTATAGCTGCTATCTCATCATAGGATACTGTCATATTGGAAGAGTGTTTCTTCTGCTCCCAATTGACCTGCTTGTTCTTTAATTCCTCCTTGATTTGCCTTTCCATATCTCTTATCTCTGCTGCCTTTTCAAAATTTTGGTTGTTGATAGCCTCTTCTTTTTCCTTCTGTAACTCCTCTAATTTTTCCTCAAGGGACTTGAGATCATCAGGAGCTATAAAAGACTCCACCCTTATCTTGGATGCTGCCTCATCGATTAAGTCTATGGCCTTGTCAGGTAAAAACCTGTCTGATATATACCTGCTGGACAGTTCTGCTGCAGCCCTGATGGCATCATCGGTAATCTTAACCCCATGGTGGGCCTCATACCTATCCCTTAAACCTTCAAGGATCTTAATGGTATCTTCAACACTAGGCTCTTCTACCATAATGGGCTGAAGCCTTCTCTCCAGGGCTGAATCCTTTTCTATATACTTCCTATACTCATCGATGGTGGTTGCCCCTATGATTTGGATTTGTCCCTTGGCTAGGATGGGCTTTAGAATGTTGGAGGCGTCTATAGCCCCTTCTGCTCCTCCAGCCCCTATAATCATATGCAATTCATCTATAAAAAGAATAACGTCCTTTGACTCGGTTAGCTCATTTATAACGGACTTTATCCTCTCTTCAAACTCTCCCCTGTACTTAGCCCCTGCAATCATACCAGGTAAATCCAGGGAGACTATCCTCTTGTCCTTGACAATATCTGGGATACTGCCCTCCACTATCTTTTGGGCTAGGCCTTCTGCTATGGCTGTCTTACCCACTCCTGGCTCCCCTATGAGAACGGGGTTGTTCTTAGTTCTTCTACTCAAGACCTGGATAACCCTCTGAATCTCATCATTTCGTCCTATAACCGGGTCTATTCCGCCTTCTTCTGCTAATTTATTTAAATCAACACTATATTTCTCTAGATTAGGGGTCTCTTCGCCAGCTGCACCTTGCTTGGATGGACCTGGCTTATTTACTGACTCTGTTGTCATTGCCACAACCCTATTGGCCAGTTTCTGGATATCTACCCCAAGATTTTGTAAGATGAGTACAGCAACACCTTCTCCCTCGGATAAGAGTCCCAGTAATATATGCTCAGTGCCTACATAGTTGTGGCCTAGGTTTCTGGCTTGCAGAAGACTCAATTCAAATATCCTCTTGGTCCTTGGGGTAAAGCCAACTATATCTGACTCATGCTCTCCCTTGCCTATGGCCTTTTCCACCTCTTCCCTTGCCTTTTCAAGGGTTACACCAAACTCCTTGAGACTTAGAGCTCCTACACCTGTATTCTCTGCTATCAATCCAAGTAGGAGATGCTCTGTACCTACATAATTGTGTCTTAATTTTTTTGCTTCTTCCTGTGCTAATAGAATGGCTTTTTGGGCTCTCTCTGTAAATCTACCAAACATTGCCATATTATCCCTCCAAATTTTCTATATAGTCTCTGATTATCTTGGCCCTTTCAATATCCCTTTCTTCCTCATTCAAATCCCTACCTACTCTTCTTTGGATATTGGCAGGCTGGATATCTATCATCAAGTTGAATATATTCCTTAATTTATCATCAGTTAAGATTCCCATTTCCCAACCTAGTCTTACATTGGATAAATGCTCCATGGCCTCCCTGGATGCCATAATCCTAGCATAGGACAGGATTCCATAGGACCTGTAGATCATATTCTCTAACTCTAGACCCTTTTTCTCCTGTAAATACTTCCTTGTCCTTCTCTCCCGCTTGATAATCTGATAGACCACCTTGTTTAGCTTGCCTATGATATCCTCCTCGGACTCTCCCAGGGTTATCTGGTTGGAGACCTGATAGAGGTAGCCTGAGGCCTCAGAGCCTTCACCATACATCCCCCTAACAGTCAGGCCAATCTCCCTTAAACCTTCAATCAGGGAGTTGATGGTCTTACTGATGGTGATACATGGAAGGTGTAACATTACCGAGGCCCTTAGACCAGTACCCACATTGGTTGGGCATGCAGTTAGGTAGCCCCATCTGTCATCAAAGGCATAATCCAACCTTTCGCCCATCTTATCATCTATGTCGGAACATAGCTCCCAGGCATCCTTTAGGTTAAAGCCTGGAAACAGGGTCTGGATCCTGATATGGTCCTCTTCATTTATCATAATAGTGACCTTTTCGTCATTTCTTAACAAAAAACTACTCTTTTCCTTGTCCTGGACCATGCTGGGACTTATTAAATGCTCCTCAATAAATCCCATCTGCTCCCTAGATGGAATATCACGAATCCTTATAAACCTATAATTATCATGTAGGGCATCCTTCATCCCCTTGAGTACATCGTCAGTTAGGTTGTCTGAATCTATAACAGACATATGGGATGGAAACCTGTACTTTGAAATATTTCTAGCCACCCTTACCCTAGTGCTTATAACCACATCGTCATCTAAGGCAGGACCTTCTAACCATCTAGCCATAATATATCACTCCTTATAGGCATCCAAGGCACTCCTTAATTTCTTAAGCTCATCCCTTATCTGGGCTGCTCGCTCAAACTCCTCCATCTTGACTGCATTTTCAAGCTCTAGTTCAAGATTCATCTCTTCCCTCTTTAAGAAGGTCCTAGCGGATGAATTTGCAGGGATCTTCCCCCTGTGTATATTATATCCATGTAGACCCTTGATTAATGGCTCTAGTTTATCGCTAAAGGTTTCATAGCATTTGCTACAACCAAACTTGCCTTCCTTCCTAAACTTGGAGTAGCTTAAACCGCAGAAGCTGCACTTAAGCTCCTCCCTATCCTGGGACTTGGTATCCTTTAATTCATCTATCAGACCCGTAAAGAGCTTATTCATATTAAAACCACCATCAAAATCATAGCTCTTAAAGGCGCATTCTTCACATAGGTGCCCTTCCTCTAATTTTCCATTTACAATCTTAGTATAGTGTATATAGGCTTCGTTTTCGCCACAGGATTCACATAACATAAATCCACCTCCTATTTGAATAGAATCAGCAAGACATTCTTGAGAATATCTGCCCTGATTTGATTCCTATTCTCAAGACTGCCTGCCAAGGCCCTATCACTGATGGATACCTTGATAATCTCAGCCTCCCTTTTGCTTAGCAAATCCTCCTCATATAATCTATCTATAATATGGTATGCCTTATTCCTGGAAATTGCGTCTCCAATGGAGTTGGTAATCAAATCATTGATATCCTCATTATCTTTAATATCTGCCTTTATTATTCTTATATACCCTCCACCACCCCTTTTACTCTCTACATAATAGCCCTTATGGGTGGTAAATCTGGTAGACAGGACATAGTTTATTTGGGATGGTGAGCAGTCAAAATACTGGGCCATTTCATTTCTTTGAATCTCAATTATGTTGTCATCTGTCATCTGAAACAGCTCCATTATAAACCTTTCTATAGCGTTACTTAAACCAGGCATTCTAACCCTCCTTTGACTTTGACCTTCTTTGTCCTTCCTAAATTTATTATACTCAAACTTATTACTAGGGTCAAATAAAAATTATTATGCCTTAAGTTATTATCTGATATACTAGAGATAGAAATGATTGATGGAGGTTATGATATGAAAGAAAAGATCTTAAGCATCCTGCCTATCTTTACCTCAATATTTGCTGCCCTTTGTTGAACTGGCGGTCTAATATTGGTGCCTCTAGGTCTAGGGGCCATAGGAAGTGCTTATTTTTCGAACATGACAAAATACAAGCCCCTCTTTGTTCTATTGACAGCTGGCTTGTTTATCCTATCATACAGGCTTATAGAGAAGAATAATTCAAGTAGGGCTACCAGGATAATCTTCTGGGTTTCCGCCCTTATATCCGTCCTAATTATCTATTCACCTACCATACTAGCCTGGATAGCTAGGTAGATAGGCTATAATTCATTAACAATTCCTATTAAAAGGTACCTTTGGGTATTATCTCCCTCCCTACAGGTTGCTAGGGTTACCAGCCTATCTCCCTCCTTAAGGGGGATGTCAGCCTGGAAGGTGGATAGTCCTACCACTTCATCGTATAGGCTTTTTAGCTCCTCCCAGTCTTGGGGAAGTATATCGATGTCATAATACATGTCGATCCTATATCCTGCAATTAATTTAATGGAATATTTCTTATGAGGAGTATAGATATAGATTTCAGGATGCTTTTCATAGTAGTCCTGGTCCCTATACTCCTTCAAGGTACCAAACATGGTCTGGTTCTTCATGTTGTGACCATAAATAATGGTGTTGAGATCGCTAAAATCTGGGGAATTCCTAAAGTCCATAAAGATACTTCCAGCAGTATTGTGGCTGCCATCCAGCATCCTGCGAAGGTAGTAGTCATTGTCATCTGCCTGGACTATGGGATAGTTGATTACAGTGCCCTCACTATAAATCCAGCCTACTATGTCCGGATTTTCGGCTAAAAGGGCATCAAAATCTATGGTAAGGCCGGTGTCCTCTTCTTCAACCTTCCCAACTTCCTTGGCATGGCTGGTGTTGACAAACTTCTCTACATAGTCCTCATAGAAGCTTTCTCCAGCCTTGTATTCCCTATAGATTTCTAATAGTTTATATCCTGAAAAGCCCATTAGTCCAAGGGCTATAATCAGTATAATTATTCTAATAATATTTTTCATAGCAATCCCAACCATTAGCCCCACCCATGCTTATCCAGCAAGGATGGGGCCCTTATTTATTCTTCAAGTTTTTTCTTCTTTATGGTCATTCCCATTAGAAAGATCATAGCTGCTCCACTAATGAACAATCCTACATAAGGCCAAATCTTTGTATCATCACTGGTTTGTGGTAGTCTAGGTCTATCGGTGGGTTCTGGTGGGTCAGTACCGGTATCTGGTAGGGGTGGTCTTTCTTCTGGGTCCTCACCAGTTTCTGGTAATGGTGGTAGGTCTTCTGCTTCATATTCGTTATTGAATACTACTTCTTCAAACTTATCCGTCTCACCAAGTAAATATAGAATCACCGTAACATCTAGCCCATCTCCTAGCTCCGAATTTGTCACATATACTACAAGATTGTATATGGAGTCATCATAGGTAGCCAACTCATTGCTACCCGGTGTTTGTTGGATTGTATATGTGTAAACACCCAGAGATGAAAACGCGATTTCAGGTAGGAAGCCTGTGTCTTCACCTGTAATTATCATGGTGAAAACCCCATCTTCACTTCCTTCCGGCATAGGATAATCTGGATTATTCTGCCTTATTCTTTTTCAGCCTTTGCTTCTTCGATAACTTTTTGAGCAATTTCTGCTGGTACTTCTTCGTATCTCACAAATTCCATGGTAAAGCTACCCCTAGCCTGGGTCATGGACCTTAAGTCTATAGCATACTCAAACATTTCTGCATGAGGTACCTCTGCTATAACCAGTTGTGAGCCATCTTCTTGTTGTTCCATTCCCAGTATCCTACCCCTACGCTTGTTGATGTCTCCCATGATGTCACCCATGTAGTCCTCAGGGATATTTACCTCTACCCTTACTATAGGTTCTAATAGGATTGGGTTTGCTGCCTCCATACCCTTCTTAAAGGCTAGTGAAGCTGCTATCTTAAAGGCCATCTCGTTGGAGTCTACTGGGTGGTAGGATCCATCGAATAAGGTTGCCTTGATATTTACAACTGGATAACCAGCTAAAATACCGTGTTCTAATGATTCTTGTAGTCCCTTTTCTACTGCAGGGAAGTAGTTTCTTGGTACTGCTCCACCGAATACCTCTTCTGCAAATTCGAACTCTTCTGTTGATGGTTCAAACCTGATATGGACATCTCCATATTGACCTGCTCCACCTGATTGTTTCTTGTGTCTTCCTTGGACTTCTGCCCTTCCCTTGATGGTTTCCCTATAGGCTACCTTTGGTGTTGACAATACCATGTCTACTCCATAGTTGTTCTTTAATTTTTCAGTGATAACGGCTAGCTGCATGTTACCTTGGCCGCCGATTAGTAATTGCTTGGTTTCAGTGTTTCTTACAAGAGTAAAGGTTGGGTCTTCCTCAGCAAGTTTTTGAAGAGAACTTCCTATCTTCTCCTCGTCACCCTTAGCCTTTGGTTCCACTGAAAAGAAGAGGGTTGGTTGAGGATAGGATAGTTTCTCATACATGATAGGGTTGCTCTTTATGCACAGGGTTTCTCCTGTTTGGGTAACCTGTAGCTTGGAAGTAGCTCCTATATCCCCTGCCACTATCTCATTGACTTCTATCTGATTCTTACCTCTGAGTACAAATAAGCCACCAAGCTTTTCTGTCTTATCCTTATTAGGATTGTAAACCTCCATATCCTTGGTCAGCTTACCGGAAAGAACCTTAAACAAGGATAGTTTACCCACAAATGGGTCCGCTATGGTTTTAAATACTATAGCTGAGAAAGGTTCATTGACATCCATCTTTCTCTCTACTTCTTCACCATTTGATGTTCCTACAACGCTACCAACATCTGCTGGTGATGGAATATATCTTTCTATAACGCTTAGTAAGTAATCCATTCCAATATTTTTCTCAGCTGAGCCTATAAATACTGGGACAAGTTCTCCGTTTGCCACCTGGGTACTAATTCCCCTGGCTATTTCCTCTGTGGTAAATTCTTCTTCAGCGAAGAATTTTTCTAATAGCTCATCATCTGATTCTGCTACTATTTCCATCATGCTTTCCCTAATTTCAGCGATGGCTTCTTTTTCTTCTTCAAATAAATCTATCTCTTCCCTAACTCCATCAGTGTACTTGTAGGCTACCTCATCCCTTACGTTGACAAAGCCCTTAAACTTCTCAGCTTCACCTATGGGCAGGGCGAAAGGAAAGATCTTGTTTCCAAATTTAGCCTTAAGATCATCAATAAGTTTATCGAACTTAACGTTTTCCTTATCCATTTTATTAATAAAGATGAATCTAGGTCTCTTATGTTTTTCCAATAAGGCCCAGGCTTTTTCTGTTCCTACTTCGATTCCTGATGATGCATCAACTACCAGGATAGCGCCTTCACTTGCCCTTAAGGCTCCATAAGTTTCACCAACAAAGTCAAAGTAACCAGGAGTATCTAATATATTGAATTTTACATTATTCCATTCAACTGGTATAGATGTTGTGCTAATGGAAACCTTACGGTTGATTTCTTCCTTACTAAAGTCTGATACCGTATTCCCATCATCTACTCTTCCTTGTCTTTTGGTTACTCCTGTAGCATATAGGATAGCTTCTGTCAGTGTTGTCTTTCCACTTCCACTGTGTCCTACTAGTGCCACATTCCTTATCTTATCCGCTTGATATGTTTTCATAAATCCATTGCCCCCTTAACCAGTAATTTATGTTATTTGAAAAGTTTTATTGGAAATTAAAACCTTTTTCACTTAGTTATTGGTATCATAATTCAGAAGATTATCACATATCTAAGATTATATCATGAAAACGATTATTATCATAGTATTTTTTATTCCTATAGCTTAGTTTGTCCCTAAGGTTGGGGATTTATTCCATTTTTTGGCTTATAGGTGAATTTATTCAATCCACACTTTTAAGTCTATTTACTAGCTAATAAGGATTTTGGTAAATCGTTCCTTGACCTTCCCTTTTCCTATTTCTAGGGTTAATATATGGAACTTTTCATCTAGTTCCCTATCTAATTCATAATATAGGGATAGATTTTTGATATCCACCATTGGCTCTTGGACTATGCCATCGATTATGAGCCTAGAATTAGCCAGGTTAATATCTCCATTATCCTTTATACTTAAGGTAATTATATCTTCCTTATACTTAATACTAGCCTTCAATTTTTTTATTTCATAGCTAGCCCTATCCTGGGCCTGCCCCAAAACTCTTAAGATGTTTTCACCCAGGATCTTTCTTATATCCTCATCAGCATAGTTTCTATAGACTAGTTCCTCTGTAATCCTATAAAAATAGGAAGCGTCCTTTAAGTCTATAGGCATCCTAGCCCCATCAAAATCAGAGCCAAGTCCCACATGATCCACCCCTATTAAATCTACAAGGTAGTCTATGTGGTCCACATAATCCTTGACATATACCTCTTTTTTGTCGGATAAGAAATCTGGATAGAGGGGTACCCCTACTACTCCCCCATTCACCTTAAGGGCTAATAGCTGTTCATCCTTAAGGTTTCTAGGGTGGTTTTTAAGCCTGTCGACACCTGAGTGGGAAACTAGAACAGGGGCCTTGGTCTTTTCTATTACATCCCAGAAAGTTGATTCTGCCATATGGGATAGGTCTATGAGTATCCCTAGCTTATTCATCTCTTCCACTACCTTTTCACCAAGCTCTGTAAGGCCACCCTCTGAAGGAGTCTTTTCCTTATCTCCATAACATCTACTAGTCCCTTCTCCCATATGGTTGGAATAGTTCCAAGTTGGTGCTATGACCCTTATTCCTATATCATAAAACTGTCTTAGAAGCTCTAGGTAGTTATCTTCATTTATTCCATAGGCCCCCTCTATGGTTGCCACTGCTGCAATCCTATTATCATTAACAGCTTCATAAATTTCATCTACACTTGTGCAGATCTGAAAGGTTATCGGGTTATTTTGGCCTGTGTAATGTAGGGCGTTTATCATGGCCAAGGTCCTGCTTAGGCTTTTAGTATCATCCCCATAAAAACCAGGTGTAAATGATGAAAAAAAGGCTACGTCTAGCCCACCTTCTTTTAGTTTTGGTATGTCTATATGTAGATTGGATGGTCTTCCTATGTCCAGCTTTGGCAGCCAGGTTCTGTCATCTATTACCTTGAGCATGGTATCATTATGTGCATCTACTACTATAGAGTTGTAGTGAATTCTTTTTGCTTTCATTTTATCACCCCATGATTATTAGTATTATCTATATCAATTCTATTCCTCTCATGGGACTAGTATATCTACTTTTATAAAAGAAAAAGCAATGGCTTAACCACTGCTTTAGGACGTATTCGATGAAAAATGTTCTATAAATCAATTATTATCATTTTTAATAATTTCTTTATGACTCTTATAAGCAGCAAAAAAACTCAATGCTGCCAAACTTCCAATGAAAATAGCAAGTACACATAATCCCTTGTTTAATAATACTAATAAAGAAAATAATATCTGTGTAATTCCCGCAATTATTCGGGTATTTCTAACCTTCTGTAATTCCTTTTTCATAGAAAAACCTCACTTAAATTTTTTCGCACAAATCTACCACTACGAAATAAAATATAAAAATGCGTCTCCTTATGTACATCGTAGAAGAATTTAAATCTTTATTCACTCATGGTTTTGACTCTAAGTCCTTATCATACTAGAATAAATTTCAAAACCAACTCTCCGTTACGAATTTGAAGAAGTATGACCACACGTAAAAAATTAGAGCTCCAAACTCGCTACGCTCAAACAGTGGAGCTCTACCAAATTTATTACTTAGTGGATACTTCTTCTCAAATTCTCCAAAGTCGAGTCTCATTTTGAAAATTTATTCTTATTCCTAGTCCAAAGGTTGGTGTTGTCATCCTGAGACGGGCGGTATTAGCCTTACTTACGAAGGATCTTGACCCTAAGTATTCATCCCTTTTCAATCCAACACTAGCAACAACTGAATGTCTGTGCTGAATAGATAAAAGAAAAATACGCGAATGCCTGTATAAGGTATCATATTTTGAAGCGAAATGAGCGTTTTTCTTTTATCTTTTATATATGTGTATCTCTGTGATTTGTTAAGTCACATTAATATCCTAATCTACAAGTCATTACATGATATTATTATTTTTCAAATCGATAATAGCTTCTTTTACTCCATTTTTTACAGCTAATTTTATAATAAAGTATATTATAAGAACTGGTAGAATAAGATAAATAGGTAGTATTACTAGATTAGCAAATATATGGCCCATGGTTGTCCCCCCCTTGATAAAATAGTTTACTTCTTAGAAACAAAGGGATTATCTTTAATATAAAACCTTAGTAGGTAATCCCTGCCCTTTTCTGCATAATCAATATTTATCCTTTTACTTCTAACTATATCTTCCCTGGACAGCTGGATTCCTTCCTCTATCCATAGTTCCCTTGATGTAGCTAAGTCAAGTCCATAGTGCCTTTCCTTAGATAGGCCGTAGGCCATGACTAGTTTTGCCGGTCCATTGGTCAGGTTGATGATCTCCCTTCTTTTGGGATTATCATAGGTTTTCTTATACCTGTTTTTATACATCTTCTCTATACCTTTGATGGGCTCTAGGGCCCTTACAAGTACAGCTCCGTGGATTCCTGGCACTTCTGCTACTATATTAAACAGCTGGTACATGCCGTAGATATTGTAGATATAGACATGTCCTCCTGCTTCGTCGATTATCCTTGTCCTTTCAGTTAGGCCCTTGTTAAAATGGGCTGCCTCATCATTGGTACTTATATAGGCTTCTGTCTCGACGATTATTCCCTTGTAGATGTCTTTCCCATCCCTATATACCAGGGTTTTGCCTAATAAATCCCTGGAGACTAGAATTGTATTTCTAGTAAAAAAATCCCTACCTAACCTCATCTTCAGCTCCTTCGGATAAATGAGAAGTATCTCCTTCTACAATAAATCTAAAACCATTTTCATCATACTGGCATATGTTTAAGGCTGTGCCAGGCTGTACTGATATCTTATATAATTCCTCAAGGGGTATCCCCTTGATTATGGCTGTTAAAACCTTTAGGGTAATCCCATGGGATACTATCAGAATATTCTCTGCCTCAGTGGACAGGATCTTGTCCAGGGCCCTCTCTACCCTGGCATAGACTTCTGAGAAAGATTCCCCTTCTAAAGGTTCATATTGATGGGGTCTATTTAAATAGGTATCATACTCTTCCCTATATAACTCTTGAACCTTGGATAATTCCATACCCTCCCAAAGGCCAAACTTTATCTCCTTTAGCTCTTCAAGGCATATTATTTCTGACTTCCTATTGCCTCGGATTATCTTAGCCGTATCCAAGGCCCTCTGCTGGCTGCTGCTATATATGTAGTCAAAATCTACATCCTTTAGCCTATGGGCTAATCGCTTGGCATACTCAATTCCTTTTTCCGTAAGGTTAGAATTATTCCAGCCTTGCAGTTTACGCAAGACATTCCACTCTGTTTGGCCGTGCCTTGTAAAATATATCTTCATCAAATCACCTGTCCTATTTTAAACGATAGTTTGATTATACCATAAGATACTAGGGGTAAAAAGCATCTACCTTTTATGGCTAATACTCAAAGCCACTTAAGGCCAACAAGATTTGTGATGGCAGGTAATAAACCCAGATAGATATGACGGAAATATTCCTCAAGAAGTCAAGGACCTCTCCACTAGCCTTAAGAACCCCCAGAATATAATGAACCCCTAGATTTAAATCGCATAGGAGAAAAAGTATCATCCCATAGACTATCATCCTATTGCCCACCTTATTAGGCTCCCTCCTATATCGCTTAGTGGCCTCCCAAAGGCTAAGACCAAAGCAAATCCCATAGAAGATAGCCAGAACTATTTGGAAGTCGATTTCTCCCAGCCTTCTATCGATAATCCTATAGAGAATCAGAATGACCAAGAAGAGGATAATAAACCTAAGAATCATCTTAAGTCCATCCCTCCCCCTATATCTTATGGAATAAATAAGCTGGACAAGACAAAATAAGCCTAGGGCTAGGCTATAATTGTCCTGATGTATTAAAAAGATATAGTCAGCGATAATTGTCAAGAAAAGGCCTAATCTTAGTAAATCTAAACCCCTTGATTCATGGGATGAGGGATCGGGCAGAAGGGACAAAATTAGACATAAAAAGACAGAGAGAAATTTAAGTTGATTTGAAGATATCTTTAAATCAAGGTTAAATATGTCCATGGATAAAAACATTATAAATATTATACAAATAATTAGAATCAAGAGCCTACTTATATAGACAACTTTTCTATTAGCCACCCTATCCCAACCTTCTATATTATATAATTAGTATTCCATTAGGATAGCTTAAAATTCATGATCTTGTCGTGAAACTAAACCTTGCTTCCGCACTTTGGGCAGTATTCATATTCAGAGCTCAGTTTATAGCCGCAGTTTGCACAGAAATACTCCCTCCTATGGTTAATCCTTACTGGATGGAGGTCTGATTCATTGATAGTAGTCTTTTCTCCTCTTTCTATGTCTCTACCCAAGTCACTGTCAATGGTATAGAGGCTACCACAGCATCTCAACTTTACATAATACTTTCTGCCCCACTTTATAACAGGGATAAAGAACAAGGAAAGCTGATTATATGTCATGAACAACTCATACCTACCATAGGCCCCACAGGCAGAGCATATGGTGGTCTGGCTAAAGTCTATTTCCTTTTCCTTTGTTGTTGAAGTAACTACAAAAAACACACTAACCATCTCCTATCCGCTGAATTGCTTGTACTTGTCCTATATTACTTTATTTTATCATCAATAAATCTCCCTTATATTTTATCATAAATCATCTAAATTCTCCTATTATTTCTTGAATTGTGCTAGTTTGATATCTACTTTTCCCCATGATATAATCTATCTGTTATAAAGCTAATGAAGGAGATGCTATGAAATATAATAGAATTGTTGAAGCCATATTCATAAAAAGACCCAACCGCTTCATTGCTCATGTTCTTATAGATGGAGAGGAAGAAGTAGTTCACGTGAAAAACACCGGGAGATGCAGGGAGTTATTGGTTCCCGGAGCAAGGGTTGTACTTGAAGATTGCTCAGAAAAGCCTAATCGAAAGACCCGCTACTCACTTATTGCTGTATGGAAGGGGGATATCCTGGTAAATATGGACTCCCAACTACCCAACGCTGTGGTTTATAAGTCACTAAAAGAAAACAAGATAGGGGAGTTGGAAAATATCCATAGGGTAAAAAGAGAAGTCACCTACCAGAACTCCAGATTCGATATATATTTTGAAGGCCAGGATGAAAAGGGCTATATCGAGGTCAAGGGTGTTACTCTAGAGGAGGATGGTATTGCCAGATTCCCAGATGCCCCCACCTTAAGGGGTAAGAGGCATGTCCTGGAAATGATAGATGCTTTAGATGAAGGATATAGGGCTATTATCTTCTTCCTTATACAGATGCAGGGTCCTAGGGAGTTTAGGCTGAACTGGGAAATGGACAAGGACTTCTCCCAGGCAGTAAAGGATGCTCATGATAGGGGTGTGATCATACTAGCCTATGATTCTATCGTGAATGAAAATTCTGTGGAGTTAGGTAAGCCCATCCCAATAGATTTGAACAATTAAGAAAGCCATAAATCATTATGGCTTTCTTTATTTTAAGGTATCGTCATAGTAGTCCTGGGAAATGTTTTCTACCTCCTCCACTCCATCCATATCCTCATCCATTAACCCCATATTGTCTCCAGTAGAGGAGGAGGGGTCATTCTCAACAATATTATATTGAAAAACCTCCTGAAGGGTGTCCTCCCCATCATAATATACATGCCTTCTTTTAATAGTTCCAAAAAAATCATCTGCAATTTTTCTTTCACTTGTATCCCTAAAACTAATATCCCCATCCAATTCCTTAGAGCATTCTACACAGGTTTTTAAATATGGTATGAGCTCCAGCCTTTCCTTATCTATGGGTTGATCACATGTTTTACACAAGCCATATTTTCCCTTCCTTAGGTTTTCTAAGGATTCATCTATTTCCCACAGGATATTCTTTAGATGATTTTCCTTCCCCTTATCCTGCTCCATCATATAGACTTCTGTCCCTATATCCGCAGGGTGATTATCATATCTAGAGCTATCATTATGGTAGTTCTCCATGGATTCCTTGTTTTGCTTAGAAATCCTATCCAGTGATGCCTGGACCTGCCTTTTTTCCTCCTGTAACTTATTATAAAAGTATAAATTTTCTCTATCCATAATAGCCTCCAAGTATTATTATATAAATAATATAACCAGATTCAGTAAAATCTAGAAAGCCAATATCTGGTGACCTATAGTTATTGATAAATTTTTCATTTTTAACAATCCCCTCAAACTAGACCATCTGACTATTGATTTTTCATGATTAATTCTTACATAAGAAGGCTATATATACTAGTAGGAGGGATGTTAAATGAATTATGAAGAATTGTATATAAATGGAGAATGGGTTAGTCCTTCTAGCAAGGAGAAAATTCAAGTTGAAAACCCTGCTACCAAGGAATATTTTGGGTCAGTTCCAGCTGCCAATGAGGAAGATGTAAACCGAGCAGTTGCTGCTGCTAAAGAAGCTTTCAAGACCTGGCAGTTTACTCCTTTAGAAGACAGGATTAGGCTACTAACTGCCCTTGTGGAAGAGCTGACCTTGAGGATAGATGACATGGCCCAAGTTATTGTTAAGGAATTGGGCTGTGGTTTCAAGTTTGCAAGGAATATCCATGTTATCCCCTATATAGAAGATATTAAAAATTATTTAACCATTATACATGACTATGACTTTGAGGAAAGGTTTGATGAGTTTATAATCCTTAAAGAACCTGTTGGAGTTGTGGGAGCTTTAACCCCTTGGAATTATCCCCTAGGTCAAATTATTAAAAAACTCAGTCCTGCCCTTCTCACAGGAAATACCATGGTATTGAAACCAAGCCAAAAAACTCCCCTAGTCGCCTTCATGTTGGCTGAAGCCATTGACAAGGTCAAGTTCCCCAAAGGTGTCTTTAACCTTGTATCAGGCAGGGGCTCAGAGGTTGGAAATGTCTTGGCCAGGCATAAGGACATAGATATGATAACCTTCACAGGCTCAACCAAGGGTGGAATAGAGGTATATAAGATTGCAGCTGAAGATGTAAAAAGGGTAACCCTGGAATTGGGTGGAAAATCAGCCTCTATTATTCTTAAGGGGGCTGATCATAGGCTAGCCTTGAGTAAGACCCTGGATAAGATGTATTTTAATACTGGCCAATCCTGTAGTGCCTACAGCAGGCTATTGGTTCCTAGGGAAGAGAAGGAAGAGATTGAAAAATTGATTATTGAGATGACCAAGGACTACAAGTTTGGCGACCCTCGAGACCCAGATACCATAATAGGCCCTGTAGCTTCAAAACAACAATTTGATAAGGTTTCATATTATATAAGGAAGGGCCTGGAAGAGGGTGCTAGGTTAATACTAGGTGAAGTTCCTAAGGAATCAAAGGGATACTATATTGGACCAACTGTCTTTACAGATGTGGACAATTCTATGGAGATAGCAAGAAATGAAATATTTGGACCAGTCCTCTGTATAATTCCATATGATAGAGTTGAGGAGGCTATTGAAATAGCAAATGATAGTGTCTATGGCTTATCTGGGGCAATCTTTGGACCTGAAGAAGAAGCCCTTGATGTAGCAAGAAGGATTAGGACAGGTACCATAGTGATAAACCATGGAGTCCAGCTTCACAAGGGAGCCTTTGGAGGCTACAAGCATTCCGGACTAGGCCGTGAAGGCGGTAAGTATGGCCTGGAGGAGTTTATAGAGATTAAGACCATGTTTATAAATAATCCTATCACCTAAACCATATTAGGGATGGACATCTAAGGAGGAATTATATGAGTATTGAAGCTATTAAAGGTAAACTAAAGGAGTTGGAAGGTCTTATAGGCAATACCCCTTTACTTGAAATTAAGTTTAAGTACAAGGGGCAGGAGCGGAGAATATTTGGAAAGGCAGAATATTATAACTACACCGGTAGCATCAAGGATAGGATGGCCCTCCATATCCTAAAGGCTGCCTATACAAATGGTGACATTAGGCCGGGAGATCACATAGTGGAAGCCACCAGTGGTAATACAGGTATTTCCTTTGCAGCACTGGGTAGCGCCTTGTGTAACAAGGTATCCATCTATATGCCCAACTGGATGAGTGATGAAAGGAAAAACCTAATCAAAAGTTTTGGGGCTAGGATAGAATTAGTAAGCCCAGAACAAGGTGGTTTTTTAGGCAGTATAAAGATGACTGAAGACTTTGCCAAGGATAATGAGGATGTTTTTCTACCCCGCCAGTTTTCAAATCACTATAATATAGATGCCCATTACAGGACCACAGGACCTGAAATCTGGAGACAATTGGAAAAGGTAAATCTAAGGCCAGATGCTGTCGTAGCGGGAGTAGGCACAGGTGGCACTATTATGGGTATAGGCAAGTACCTTAGGGAGATGGATTCAACTATTAAGGTTCATCCCTTGGAGCCAGCCAACTCTCCTACCCTGAGGACAGGCTATAAGGTTGGAAAACATAGGATTCAAGGAATATCTGATGAATTCATTCCTGAAATCCTCAAGTTAGATAAGTTGGATGAAATAATAAGTGTGGACGATGGGGATGCCATAATCATGGCCCAGAAATTATCTTCTAAGCTGGGATTGGGAGTGGGTATCTCAACGGGTGCCAATTTCCTGGGAGCTATTATGGTCCATGAGATCCTAGGACCAGACTCCATTGTTGTAACTGTCTTCCCTGATGATAATAAGAAATATCTAAGTACAGACTTGATGAAGACAGAGCCAGTTAAGGAGGACTTTATTTCTCCTGAAGTGGAATTGATAGATTTTAAAACCCATTGATATAAATAAGAAGAAGGTAGATGGTTATAAGCCATCTACCTTCTTTATTAGCTAATCTTTTCTAGTTTAATGCCAGTCATTTGACCGTTTAAATCTTGTTTTTCTAGGCTATCATCTGATATCCTATCCACCTTTTCAGCTAGAGTCTCTGATTTGATAAAGTCATCATATTCATCTATGGCTGCTGCGATTTCATCGCTACCATCATAGAAGATGTTTATTCTATCTAAGACCTCATAGCCATTATTCTTTCTCATCTGTTGAATCTTGGATACAAACTCCCTGGCATAACCTTCATTTATTAATTCAGGTGTTAAACTGGTATCAAGGATTACAAACAGGTTGTTCTCCATGACTACATTAAATCCTTCCTTAGAAGAAATTGTAACCAAGACATAATCTTCTAGGATTTCTGTTTCCTCGCCATCTAGTTCTAGGACTAACTTTCCGTCCCTTTCTAGTTTCTCAACTGTATCCTTGGCATCCAGTTGGCCTAGAAGCTTAGCAAAGGATTTAACCTTAGGTCCTAGTATGGAGCCTACCACCTTGTAGTTTGGTTTCAGTGAGTAGTCCATGAATTGGGATAGATCATTTTCAAATACTACTTCCTTGACATTTAACTCTTCCATAATCAAGGAGACCAAATCCCCAATTTGTTCTTCATATTTACCATCTATGACTACCTCACTTAGAGGTTGACGAACCTTTATTTTAACATTTTCCCTAGAGGCCCTTCCTAATCCCACAAGGTCCCTTACTAAATCCATCCTTTCTTCAGTTTCCTTATGGATTAAGTCCTCATTTGGCTCTGGATAATATGCAAGATGGACTGACTCTTCTCCTGTTAAATTCCTATAGATTTCCTCAGATGTATATGGTATGAAGGGTGCTACCATCTTACAAATTCCTACTAGGATTTCATAAGTGGTGTTATATACAGCCTTCTTATCTTCATCTAGGTCTGTAGACCAGAATCTCCTTCTACATCTCCTGATATACCAGTTGGATAAATCCTCTATTACAAAGTCCTGGATAGCCCTGACCACCCTAGTCAATTCGAATATATCCATATCCTCCCTACAAGCCTTGATTAGGGAATTATACTTGGATAGAATCCACTTGTCTATTTCTGGCCTGTCTTGGTAGGGTATAAAGAACTCTCTAGGGTCTATTTCATCAGTATTTGCATATAGGGAGAAGAAGTTATATACGTTTCTTATACTCCTAAAGAACTTGGATTCTACCTCCCTTAGGCCATCCTCGTCAAACTTAGTTGGAGTCCAAGGTGGTGATACATATATTAGGTACCATCTCAATACATCCGCCCCATACTTGTCGAAGAGCTCGAAGGGATCTACCGTATTACCCCTTGACTTGGACATCTTCTTACCGTCCTTGTCTAAAATTAAGTCATTTACCAATACATTCTTATAGGGGGACTTTCCAGTTACAAAGGTTGAGATGGCTATAAGTGAGTAGAACCATCCCCTGGTCTGGTCGATTCCCTCATTGATAAAGTCTGCTGGGAATAGGGAGTCAAAATTCTCCTTATTCTCAAATGGATAGTGATGTTGGGCAAATGGCATAGCACCACTATCAAACCAGACATCGATTACATCCTCTTCCCTGGTCATAGTTGAATTACACTTGTCGCATCTTAAGTGAACATCATCCACATAAGGCCTATGAAGCTCAATGGATTCATCTATATCTTCAATAGCTCTTTCCACTAGTTCAGCCCTAGAGCCAACACTGTCTACATGACCACATTCATCACATCTCCAAATTGGTAGGGGGGTTCCCCAGTACCTACTCCTGGATATGGCCCAGTCATTTACATTCTCTAACCAGTTTCCAAACCTCTTTTCTCCTACAAAGGATGGGTACCAATTTACACCATTGTTATTCTCTACAAGTTGGTCCTTGAGCTTGGTCATCTCTATATACCAGGAAGGCTTAGCATAGTAAAGAAGTGGTGTACGGCATCTCCAGCAGTGTGGATAATTGTGCTCCATTCTCTCCTTCTTATAAAGCTTTCCATTTTCCCTTAGCCATCTGATAATTTCAGGGTCTGCATCCATGACGAATTTGTCTTTCCAAATGGTAGCTGTGAATTTACCTTCCTCGGAGACAGGTTGGACGACTGGCAAACCATACTTCCTTCCCAAATTGTAGTCATCTTCACCAAAAGCAGGGGCTGTATGGACTATACCGGTTCCATCTTCTACCGTTACATAGTCTGCCACTGTCAGATAAAAGGCCTTGCCCGGAACATCTACAAATGGAATCAATTGCTCATATTCAATATACTCCAAGTCCTTACCCAATAGCTCTTCTAATACCTCATAGTCTTCTCCCAAGACCTTGTCAGCTAAGTCCTTGGCTAAATAGTAGATTTCATCATTCTGCCTTACCCTTACATAGGTAATATCAGGGTTCACAGTTAGGGCCACATTGGATGGTAGGGTCCATGGTGTTGTAGTCCATGCTAGGAAGTATTCATCCTTGTCCTTGCGCTTAAACTTAGCTACAGCTGTTTCGGACTTAATCTCCTCATAACCTAGAGCCACCTCATGGCTAGCTAGACCTGTACCGCAGCGTGAACAATAGGGCAGGATCTTATGTCCTTCATAGATATAGCCTTCCTTGAAAAATTTGTTCAAAATCCACCAAACTGATTCTATATAGTCATCTTCTAGGGTTATATAGGGATCATCCAAGTCAATTAGATAGGCCATTCTTTCGGTCATATCCCTCCAGAGTCTTTCGTACTTAAAGACTGACTCCCTACATTGCTTGTTAAACTCTTCTATACCGTAAGCCTCTATATCCTTCTTGTTCTTAAGATTAAGCTGTTTTTCCACCTCAATCTCTACAGGTAAACCATGGGTATCCCAGCCTGCCTTTCTCTTGACTTGGTATCCCCTCATAGTCTTGTATCTACAGGTAAGGTCCTTTAGGGTCCTGGCCATTACGTGGTGGATTCCAGGCTTTCCATTGGCTGTAGGAGGTCCTTCGTAAAAAATATATGGTTTATCTGGCTCCCTTGTCTCTACAGATCTCTTTAATAGATCTATCTCCTTCCAATATTGGGAGATCTTATCTTCACGTACCTTTACAGGTTCATTAGATAATTCATTAAACTTGTTCAATTCTATCTCTCCTTGCTTAAAATCTATGTTTCTATAGTTTTGATCCACTACTTTAATAAAAAAGTCCCTAAGTCATATGACTTAGGGACGAAAACTCCGCGGTACCACCCAAATTACAAGAATAATATCTTGTCGCTCAACTAGGATAACGGCCCTACCGTAATACCCTACTCAGCTAGGCTTTCGGGTATTATGCTCAGAGGTGATTTTCACAAAACCATTTATGATAATCTCCCACCTAATGATTATCTCTCTTAGATAAATGTGTCCTGCTACTCTCCTCATCAGCGCATATATATTTAAACTCATACTGTATAATATCGTAAATGTCAGTATTTTGTCAAGATATTTCTTCCTCTTCCTGTATTTTTCTCAATTTATATATATCCGTACTCTCATCCAAGTCTACCATGTCATAAGTAATGAGTTGACCCTTTTTAATATTGGTTTTTGCAACTGCATTATGATTAATTAGCCCAATGGGTACGAGATTTTCTTCCCTGGCTGTCTCATAGGTATCTACGGTTCCTAGGACTGTATACTCACCTATACCATCCAGTCTCTCTCCAACCTTAAGGTCCTTTTTAGCTATTGTAACCACCTCAGCCACTGGCCTATCATAGATTGGGGCAATGGTTGCCTCCTTATAGATATGGGCCCTGGCTATTGAGATGGGTGTCTCTAAACTGGTCAAATGATAGGGCCTATAAAGGACATAGTTAGGACCATCACCCATCTTGAGAAACCTCATCTCATGATGTACCTGGGGAAGTTTACTGGTTACTATGACAAATACCCCTGGGGCTATTCCATGGGCATAATCTACAATCCCATACCTGTTAAGTATGCCCCCTTCCTCCTTGAGGCTGTAAACCTTGGGTAAGTCCTTGACCTCAGTTGTTGGTCCATGTCCCCCTCTAAGATCTGGTATAAAGCCTGTACTATTAGCCATCAAGGCCATCTCTACCATGGTATTGGTCCCATCTACAAAGGAAGCCAACCTTACTGGGTTTAAACCTGATTTCATGGCCTTTTGCCTCACGGTATCTGGTGTAGCATCATAATCTATAGGATTATTCTTTCCTTTTCCAATTGCCAATATATCAAACCCCACTGCCTCTGCAAAGTCGAAGATCTCCATAACTGACCCTGGTTCATCCCCAGCAGTACCCGTATAGACGACTCCTGCCTTCTTGGCCATCTTATTCAAAATTGGCCCCACTACCACATCAGCCTCAACGTTTAACATAACTATGTGCTTATTGTTAGCTATTGAATCCATGGCTATTCTAGCCCCTGCATTGGGAACTCCTGTTGCATCCACAACTACATCTACCAAGTTGGCCTTACATGCATATTCAGCTAAATCAGCTACCACATACTTTCCTCTTTCCATAGCTAGGTTAACATCCGTTAGGGACCTGGCTCTTACTATATCTTCACTAGGAATGCCTGCTAGGGTATAGGCCTTAATAGCATCTTGAATCTTATTGCTTACCACTAGGGCTGGTTCCATACCCTTCACCAGGCTCATTTGACTAACCAGACCCTTACCCATAAGGCCTGCCCCTACTATGGCTACCTTGATTGGTTTATTATTTTCCTCTAGTATTTTTAACTGCTTATTTATACCTGACATAAATTCCTCCTGAAAACTTAATTGACCTCCGCAGCTGCATTATATCCTGCAAGATAGCCTGATGACCATGCCCACTGAAGATTGAAACCACCACAGTCCCCATCAATATCTAGTAATTCTCCAATTATATATAATCCCTTAACTAGTTTAGACTCCATGGTCTTATCATCTACTTCCCTGGTATCTATTCCTCCTGCAGTCACCTGGGCCTGGCCCCAACCTTGGCTTCCTATTATCTCAAAATCCCAGGCTGTAAGTATGCCGGCTAATAGACTCACTTCTTCCTTAGACAACTTACATACAATCTTATCCTTATCTAGACTAATTTCCTTTAGTATAGGAATAATTAGCCGCTTATTGATCAAGCCAATTAGGGCATCCTTGGTCGATTTATTGGGCATAAATTCAAATCTCCTAGCCAGATAATTTGCCATATCCTCCTTGTCCATCTTGGGGAAAATGGAAACCCTAAGCTTAATATCCTCATTCCTTCTTATATAGTCCATGGCAGTCCTACTAAGTTGTAGGATTGGTGGACCAGATATACCATAATCTGTGAATAGGATATCACCCTTATCCTCCATAATCAGCTTGTTATGGGAATAAAGGGAGGCTAGGCCTGGGAACTTTACCCCCTTTATTGACTTGAAAATATTACCTTTTAGCTTCAATTGTACAAGGCCCGGAAATACATCTATAAGGTTGTGGCCAAAGGATTTAGCAAGCCTGTATCCATTTCCATCGGACCCACTTGCTGGCATGGCCATTCCACCAGTTGCCAGTATTACTCTATCTGCTTCAATGGTCCTATCATCCTTTAGTTTTACCTTGAAGTTCTTCTTCTTGGTGATATTTACCACATAAGCTTCAGTTTTTAGTTTAATCCCCAGATTCTCTATTTCATATCTCAATACATCCAGGACACTAGAAGCCTGTAATGAATAGGGAAACACTTTGTTATCCTCTACATATGGGGTAATACCCAGCATCTCAAAGAAGTCTATAGTTTGGTACAGGTCAAAATTATAGAGGGCATTATAGACGAACTCAGGGTTTTCTCCATGGTAATTCTCCATTAGCCTATCAAAATTTAGGGTTGTATTGGTGTAATTGCATCTACCATTTCCTGTGGTCAATAGCTTTTTACCTACCCTATCATTCCTCTCTAATAAGGTCACATCAGCCCCATTTCTAGCCGCCACTATGGCAGCCATCATGCCTGATGCCCCTCCACCTACTACGATAACTCTATTAGACATATTTCTAGCTCCTTCTACATTTCTTACTGTTCTATTTTATACCTTATCCATAGTCTTGTCTAGTTTTGCTATTTTCTAAACTAGACTTTCTCTAATAAGGCTAGTCCTCCTTCATGCTCTTAACAGCCTCTTCTACGCTGGGATAAATCCTTCCTATTTCCTCAATACCCCCCACAACAAATTGATTTATACCATGGGGAATATATCTCCCCCTATAGTGATGGGCTTCAGCCAATCTAATATCACTTAAATGTGCATATACCTTTTTTCTAGGTACTTCCTTTTCTAGAAGTTTTAGTAGCTCATCTATAGCTATATCCTTGTTTTCCTCCTTAAGCTTGATTAACTTCTCCCTCATTATCTCTATCCCATGACAAATACCTATCTCATATATGGTTCCCGAATCCTCATCGTCAAGTTCTACCAAGATTACACTGCTCTCTACTACCCTATCAGCATCACCATAAAATATATCCTTGGCTGTGGGCAGATTGCTTTTGTCATTTATCTCATCATTCTCAATGGGATTGTAAAAGTCAATTTCAGGAAGCTCTTTCTTGACCAGTTCACCCTCATATAGTCTTTGCTTAATATCCCCTTGCTTAAATAACTTGCCTGCTATATAACCCTTCTTAGTCATCTTCTACCTCCGTCATAGTATTTTTAGACTAGCTTTAAGCCTATATCCTATATTATACCAAATAAAAAGAAAACCCTCATAATAGAGGATCTTCTTCTTATATCTATATGGTCTTTATCTTAATTACTTTCTTTTTTTACTTGTTTCTCTATATATCCTAGTACAAGGTTTAGTGTTATACCAACAATTGCTGCAAAACTTAATCCTGATAGAGAGACAGATTCATTTATCTGTATTCCAAAACCACCTAACCCTATTATAAGGATGGTTGCCATTACTAGGATGTTTTTGAAGTTAAACTCTACCTTCTCATGTTTTATTGTCTTTACACCAATCAGGGCTATCATTGAGAATAGGATTAGTGAGATTCCGCCCATTACTCCATTGGGAATTGATGCCAAGACTCCACCTATTTTAGCTACAAATCCTAGGGCTACTGCAAAGATGGCTGCAAGTCTTATGTTGGCTGGGTCATAGTTCTTTGTGATTGCTAGTACTCCTGTATTCTCTCCATAGGTTGTATTTGCAGGTCCTCCTAACAAGGATGCAAACATTGTCGCTAATCCATCACCCAACAAGGTCCTGTTTAGACCTGGGTCTTCAATGAAGTTCTTACCAACTACTTGACCATTTGTTGTTATGTCCCCTAGATGCTCCATAAATACTGCTAAGACTACTGGAGCTGTAATTGCTATTGCCCCTAAATCAAATTTAGGTAATGTGAACTCTGGAATTGCTACTAGTTGGCTTTGAGTAATAACCTCTGTATTTACTAGATTTAAGGCTAGGGCCAACACATAACCTACTAACACTGCTATCAGTATTGATAGTTGCTTTAAGAACCCCTTACCCTTAAAGTTAATTAAAAGTGCTGTTCCTAGGGTAACACCTGCTAGTAGGAAACTTTCACTTGCCATTCCATATGCTGTAGGGATTAGGCTCATACCTATCACTATAATCATTGGTCCTATAACGCTGGCGGGTAGTAACTTTTTTATTCTAGCTACTCCAATCTTTCGTATAAATAAGGACAAGATGACATAAATTAATCCGGCTATAAGAATGCCCCCTTGAGCATATGCCAGATCCCCATTATACATCTCTTTAACTGTTAAAATTACTGGAATAAAAGCGAAGGATGAACCTAGGAATGCAGGAACTTTTCCCTTAGTACATGCGTGGAAGATAAGTGTTCCCATACCCGCTGTAAATAAAGCAACTGAAGGATTAAAACCTGTTAGGATTGGTACCAATACTGTAGCACCAAACATTGCGATAAGATGTTGTAAAGCTAAAACTGTCTTCTTTGCACCTTTTAAGACTACAGATTCATCAACTGTAGTTCTTATAACATTATCTGTCATTATAAACTCTCCTTTCCAGCCTCACGGGACTGATTTAAAGTATTATTTAATTTCCTCTGCCAATTATATCACCTATGTATTTCTATTGCAAGAACTTTTTATAGAAATTATTTTATAGGAATTATTATGAAATCTATTTGATTCATAAAATATATATTAGAAAGCTAAATGAGATCCCTGTTTGCTTCGGATTTCAGATGTATTAAGTAATTTTCTACATAACAAAAGGACTAATCCAATTATGGATTAGTCCTTTCTCAATTGCCTGGCAACTTCCTACTCTCCCAGGGCGTCTCCACCCAAGTACCATCGGCGTTAGGAGGCTTAACTTCTGTGTTCGGTATGGGAACAGGTGTGTCCCTCCTGCTATCGTCACCAGACGAAAACTACTCAGCAATAATTGATTGTTAGATGTTAGAGGTCAGAGGTTAGACTCTTGGTTGAAATTCCCTAGGAATTTCTACTAGTCTTATTTCTTACTTCCAACTTCTTACTTATAAATTTTTGGTCAAGTCCTCGACTCATTAGTATCTAGTAGCTTAAAGTATTACTACTCTTACACTCTAGACCTATCTACCAGGTGGTCTTCCTGGTGTCTTACTCACTTTTGTGATGGGAAATCTTATCTTA
>FZPS01000032.1_pt61 | contig 77107 bp, 67 predicted proteins | sample 1817821 | NCBI WGS metagenome assembly FZPS01 (sample SAMEA104158645, study PRJEB21678) | metagenome | place: Germany | collected 2015-04-21
AGGCTTAGGCAAATATCTAATCACTAACAATTATGTTGATGGTGCAGCTTTAGGTATTACAGCCATGTTGATGGCTATTCTGACCGGTTTTGCTTATGGTGCCATGGCAGGTTTTTCTCTGCTTGACGACCGGGATGATCATGTTTTTACCTCCCTGCAAATTGCACCAATTTCGTTAAACTATTATATCTGGTTTAAAGTATTATTCACCTACCTCCTTGCCGTTCTGTCAAGTTTCTTCATTGTCTGGGTTACCGGTGTCTTTACCCTTGCTGCCGGTGATCTTATACTAATATCTGCACTGTCAGCTCTGCAAACACCGCTCATTGCCTTTATAATCAATGCCTTTGCGCAAAACAAAGTTGAAGGTTTCGTCACCATGAAGGCTGCAGGTCTTTTACTTTTGCTGCCTATTGGCAGCTACTTCTTCCTTGATGTCAAGGAATGGCTCTTTGCCATAGCACCTGGTTTTTGGCCGGCAAAAGCGGTGCAGTACAGCATTTTACAGCCACAAATTGATACCGGCTTAATTTCTATGAATCTAAATTTTTACCAATATATCTTGCTGGGCTTTGCCTATAATTTGCTGCTGATAACAGCAGCTTTTGGGACTTTCAGAAAGAAAAATGACATATAATTACCAGGAGGTGGATAAAATGTCCGGTACGGGGCTGGTTTTCCTGCTCATTGCTGTCGTGTATCTATTTGGCACCCTGTTTGAAATACCCTTTGTCTTTGAAAATCCCAAATCTAAATGGATAGTAGATAAAATCGGTAAGAAGCAGACTAAAATCCTTTTTATTATCATTGCTGTAATCTTCTTTATCCTGGCGTACAAATTCAAGTAGGGCGAAGCTTCGCCCTTTTTTTTCAGTAAAAATATTTCTTTAGTGATTGTATTTTCGCCAAAAATCACTGATCTGACTTTGTAAGACACCGGTATCCCGTACAAGCTGATAGTGCTGCCAATGCTGCGGAAAAAGACTGCGATAAGTCACTGTGCCGAACCTTTCATCGACTAACAGCACTATACCCCTGTCAGATTCGCTGCGGATCACCCGGCCTGCGGCTTGTAACACTTTGTTCATGCCGGGGTAAAGGTAGGCATATTCATAGCCTTTTTGGTACTGCTGCTGGTAATAATCGCGGATAACATTATTTTCCACATTTAACTGCGGCAGTCCCACACCGATAATGATTGTGCCCAGCAGCCGCTCGCCCTTTAAATCAATTCCTTCGGCAAAAATGCCGCCCAGTACGCAAAAACCTACCAGCGTCGTGGTATTTTTCTGAACAAAGGCGGCTAAAAACTCTTCCCTCGCCTGCTCGTCCATTTCACTGTGCTGTACTTTTGTCTCTATTTCAGGATAGGTGGCAGCAAACAGGTGATAGACATCAGATAAATACCGGTATGAAGGAAAATAAACTATATAATTGCCCCGCTTCCTGCTGACAGTATGATAAATTAAATCTGCTATCTCCTGCAGGCTCTGTGCACGGTCTTTATATTTTGTACTAATGTGATCTGCTAACATTAAACAAAGCCGGTTTTGCGGGTAAGGTGAGGGCAGGGAAATTACTTTTGCTTCTTCATTACCGCCCAGCAGCTTGATAAAATAGGAAAAAGGCGTCAAGGTAGCAGAAAAAAAGATGGCGGATTTCCCTTTCTCCAGGCTTTGCTGCAGTAAAAGTGCCGGATCTAAACAAAACAGTTTTACAGACAGCTCACTGCCATCTTTGCGCAGCAGTGTCACATAACGCTGATCATAAAGTTCAGCAATTTTCAGGTAGCTTAAAACAGCAAAATACAGCTGCAGGAACTCTTCCGCCACTTCCTGCCCCTGTTTCTCTTTTAACCAGTCCGCACAGAACAGTACAAAATCGGCTAACTGCTTCGTCAGCTCTGCCGGCTGTTCCTGCAGCACAAAAAAGCCTTCCGGCTCACAAAGCTTACGCAGAGTAAGCAGCGTGCGGTTAATTCTACCGAGGCTGCGGTATAAAGTTTTTTCCTGCCTGCCCAACTGTCTTCTTAACTTGAGAAAAGCAGTTTTATTTAATACAGCCGAGAACATTTCTCTTGCCCTGTCCACCAGATTATGTGCCTCATCAATCAAAAAAACATAATTACCTTTACTGCTGAAAAAACGTTTTAAGTAAACCTGGGGATCAAAGAGGTAATTATAATCACAGATGATACAGTCACTCCACAAGCTGAGATCTAAAGCCAGTTCAAAAGGACAGACCTGATACTTGTGGGCGTATTCCGCAATTGTTTCCCGGGAAAAATCGTCTTCTGCCTGCAGCAGCCTGTATAAAGCCCCGTTAACACGGTCATAGTGACCTTTAGCATAGCGGCAGCTGTCCGGATTACAGCTGCGCTCTGCTAAAAAACAAACCTTATCTTTAGCTGTCAGCGTTACCGTTTTTAACTTCAAACCCTGGGTACGCATAGCTGCCACAGCCTCGGCAGCAGCCTGTCCGGTTACCGTCTTGGCCGTCAGGTAGAAAATTTTTTCCACTTCCCCTTCACCCAGTGCTTTTACCGCCGGGAACAAGGTAGAAATAGTTTTGCCAATGCCGGTAGGTGCCTGCGCAAATAGATGACCTGCATTGGTAATGGTTTTGTAAACGGCCACGGCAAAGCTGCGCTGTCCCTGACGGTAAGCGCCAAAAGGAAACTGCAGTTTCTTAATAGACTGCTCTCTGATTGCCGCCCACCGGCAGCTTAAGTCAGCCCATTTTTTAAAGATCGCCAGCAGCTCATAGTAGAAAACTTTTAAAGCTTCCCTGCTGTATATTTTTTGTAAACGTTTTACTTTCCTGCTTTCAGCATGGACATAAGTCAGCTGAATACCAATCCCTGCCAGTTTATGCCGCAGGCAATAGATATAACCGTAAACTTTAGCCTGTGCCCAGTGTAGGGGGTTAAAATCTTCATCTATTTCCGCCAAAGATATCACTGTGGATTTTATCTCATCGATCCAGTAACCGTCTGCAGTAGTGAATACACCATCAGCACGGCCTTCTACGCTGATCGTCATGCCTTCGCAGACAGTTTCCCAGGACAAAAAAACTTCAGCCTGGTAATCTTCGCCTGCTTCTTTCTGCAAACGACGGTGGATGCGGCTTCCTTCAGCGGCTCGTTCCAGCCCGGTAAAACGGTGATCAATATCTCCGCTGCGCAGGACAAACTCAACCAACTGTTTAACTGCTAATTTTACTTTATATCCCATGCCGACCTCTGCTTCCTCAAAGAGCTTACTTCCATTATAGCAGAAGCTTAAAGTAAACTCTTAACACAGATGAATTAATTTGTTTGTTCCGGCACATCTCTGGTATAATAGGAGAGAATTTAACTGCTTACCATTTAACAACCAACAGCGGAATTAACTAAATAAGGGGAGATTCAGATGAGCAACAACACAGAGATGCAGTCCAACTTTATCTACAATAAAATTACTCAAGATGTTGCGGACGGTAAACACGACGGCAGAGTACATACACGTTTCCCGCCGGAACCTAATGGTTATTTACATATTGGTCACAGCAAAGCTATTCTGCTTAATTATCGGCTGGCCAAGGCTTTTAATGGCTTGTTTAATGTACGTTTTGACGATACTAACCCCGTCAAAGAAGAGCAGGAATTTGTAGATTCTATTCTGGAGGATCTCCGCTGGTTAGGAGTTGATTGGGGCGATCGCTTATACTTTGCCTCCGATTCCTTTGATTTAAAGTATGAGTTCGCCATCCGTTTGATAAAAGCCGGACGAGCCTATGTCTGCGATCTTTCACAGGACGAAATACGTGAATATCGTGGTACACTGACAGAACCCGGTAAAGAAAGTCCTTACAGAAACCGTTCCGTCGAGGAAAATTTAGACCTTTTTACCCGGATGCGCAGCGGTGAATTTGCCGATGGTGAACGTGTACTGCGTGCCAAAATCGATATGTCTTCCGGCAACCTGAACATGCGTGATCCGGTTCTCTACCGTATTCTGCATGCCACTCATCACAGAACGGGTGATAAGTGGTGCATCTACCCCATGTATGATTTTGACCATCCTTTCACTGATGCCTTAGAAGGAATCACTCACTCCCTGTGTTCCATCGAATATACTGATCATCGCCCACTGTATGACTGGGTTGTTGAGAATGCCCTGGAATTAATGCCGGAGTATATTAAAACCCGCTCCGAGCAAACTGAATTTGCCCGCTTAAATATGACCTATACCGTCATGAGCAAACGAAAACTGCGCCGCCTGGTTGAGGAAAACTATGTCGAGGGCTGGGATGATCCCAGAATGCCAACCATTGCCGGGCTGCGCCGGCGTGGTGTAACACCGGCAGCCATTGCTGATTTCCAGGACCGTGTAGGTGTAGCGCGTGCCGACAGTACTGTTGATCTGGCTTTATTAGAACATTGTGTCCGGGAAGATTTGGGTCCTAAGGCTCACCGCATGATGGCCGTCCTGGAACCACTCAAAGTGGTGATTACCAACTGGCCGGCCGGTAAAACGGAAATGCTGGAGCTGGAAAACATGCCGGGAGATGAAAGCGCCGGTGTACGCCAGGTGCCCTTTGGACGCGAAATATATATTGAGCAGGAAGATTTCATGGAGCAGCCGGTGAAGAAGTTTTTCCGTTTGGCACCGGGGCGTGAAGTCCGCCTGAAAGGCGCTTACATTATTCACTGTGATAAAGTAATCAAGGATGAAGCAGGGAAAATTATTGAGCTTCACTGTACCTATGATCCGCAAACAAAAAGCGGCGCCGATACCAGCGGCAAAAAAGTTAAAGGTGTCATCCACTGGGTTTCTGCTGCCCATGCGGCCAGAGTAACTGTACGTCTTTATGACAGACTATTTACTAAAGAAGATCCGGAAGAAGCAGGAGATGATTTTACCGCGAATATTAACCCTGATTCTTTGCGTATTCTGACAGATGTGCCGGTAGAACCGGCACTGGCTGAGGCAGCGCCCGGCAGCCACTTCCAGTTTATGCGTAAAGGCTACTTTTACCTGGACCCTGAAGAGGCAAAAGCAGGAAAAATAGTTTATAACCGCACCGTAGAACTTAGGGATTCTTGGGCAAAGAAGAAAAAGTAGTATTAAAAGACCTCGTTCCGCATAAGAACGAGGTCTTACGTGTTATGACGACCTGTATTTTTGCAGGTAGCTCTTGTTTGTAGTACTATTTTTTCATGCCGGTATAAATCTGCACCGCGTCCCTTAAGAAGGCGGCAGTACCAGGCTGCTCCCGATCATAGTAAGCAGTAAACCTTTCGTCATCAACATACAGCTGCGTTAAGCCGGCATGTGCTTCCTTGTTGTATTGGCCCCAGGCCATAGTCAGCCACTCTTTATGCAGGGCAGCAGCTTTTTGCGCCAAGGGACCGGCAGGGTCACCGCTGGTCATTGCTTCAGCCAGGACTTTGCGCATTTCCACCTCCAGCTCCTGCATTTTAGCATAATCAGCTTGCGACATATTTTTAAAAGCCTGCTTTGAACGTTCTACTGCCTCTTCTCCATACTTTTCCCTTGCCTCTTTGCCATACTTTTGCTCATTTTCAGCAATTAATTTTTCCTTAAAACCAGCAAATTTCTCTTGATCAGACATAGTTATTCTCCCTTCTCTCGAAGCTAGTGTTTTACGCACATTGTCAATGAGTATTTCCAGCTGCGCTTTCTTATGCAGAAGTTTTTCCAAGTGTTCCCGCAGTGCAGTTTCTGCGTCAAATGCAGGATCATCGATAATCGCCTTAATGTCTTCCAAACCCACACCTAGTTCTTTGTAAAAGAGGATTTGCTGCAGGCGATCAACTTCAGCCCTGCCGTAAATGCGATATCCGGATGAATTGATTCTGGCTGGCTTAAGAATACCGATTTCATCGTAATAGCGTAGTGTCCGGGTACTGACACCGGCCATTTTACCTAGTTTGTGCACTGTGTACTCCACTTACTTAACCTCCCCTTGTTAACCAGTATAAACATTTACGTTACGTTAAGGTCAAGTCTTTTCTTTTATTTTTTTGCCAAAGTAACCTGAATAATAGTAGTAAAAGAAACAATAACGGGTAATGTCTTTCTACAAAGGGTAAGCTAAAGTAGTCAAAGTAAAAAAGAAAGGGTGGCACTAAGTGAACCGGGAAAAAGAAAAATTTATGGCTAAGCCCATAGAGAAACATGATACTGCAGCCTGGGCAGATATAGAAAAGATTAAGAAGAATTCTAAAGTTACTATCCCACACGAAGTTGATGTAAGAAATGCCAAAGAATATGTGGATTCTAATCAAAAATAAAATTAAGGAAGGTTGAGCGCCTTCCTTTTTGTTTGGCTCCGCCCCACAACAAGCAGGTTAAGGAATTGAAGGTATCAGGGCTGCCTGTAGAGAATTAATGAAGCTGTGAACAACAAGTTATCCGGGAAAGGAGCTGTCGAAATGTACAAAAATTTAGTGCCGCGCTTTTTGCGTTATGTACAAATAAACACACGTTCTGAGGCCAACAGTAAAACTATCCCCTCAACAGAATCACAGAAAGAATTTGCCCGGTTATTAGCCGCGGAACTGCGGGAATTAGGGCTAAACGACGTAACTTATAATGATGATAACGGCTATGTCACAGCCACGCTGCCTGCTAACACCACGGCAAAAGTACCGACAATCGGTTTTATCGCCCACATGGATACAGCAGATTTTAATGCCGAAAATATCAAGCCGCAAATTCATGCAAACTATCAAGGTCAGGCAGTTGTTTTAAACAAGGAAAAGAACATTGTCTTGTCCCCCGCAGATTTCCCCAGCCTAAAAAACTACATCGGAGAAACTTTAATTACTACCGATGGCACAACGCTGCTGGGTGCCGACGATAAAGCCGGCATTGCCGAGATTATTACCGCCCTGGAAATTTTACTTAATGATGACTCTATAAAACATGGTGATATTCGGGTAGCTTTCGGCCCGGATGAGGAAATAGGCATCGGTGCCGATCGTTTTGATGTCGAAGGCTTTAATGCTGATTTTGCTTATACTGTAGACGGTGGTCCTGTGGGAGAACTGCAGTATGAATGTTTTAATGCAGCTTCCGCCTTAGTAACTATCCAGGGTAAAAATGTACACCCCGGTACAGCTAAGGGCAAGATGATCAACGCCCTCAAACTGGCACTTGCCTTTGATGCCGCTTTACCCCCGGATGAAGTACCCGAAAAAACAGCAGGGCGTGAAGGTTTTTATCACCTGCTGCGGCTTAACGGAGAAGTAGAACAGGCTGAGTTAGAATATATAATCCGCGATCATGATCGTCAGCTTTTTGCCGAACGCAGGGAAACCATGTTAAAGATTGCCCGGGCTTTGAATACAGAATACGGCAGTGAACGTGTCGTTGTGTCGATCAAAGACTCCTATTATAACATGGGTGAGATTATCGCCAAAGATATGACCGTAGTTAACCTGGCAAAAAAGGCTATGGAAAATCTGGGCATTAAACCAATGATCACACCCATCCGCGGAGGCACAGATGGGTCTAAAATTACTTTTATGGGTCTGCCTACACCCAACCTTTTCACGGGCGGAGAAAACTTTCACGGCCGCTATGAATTCATCACCGTAGAAAGTATGCAAAAAGCTGCCGCTGTAATTGTGGAAATTGCCCGCTTAGCTGCAGAAAACAGCTAACTTTGCATGTTCTCCCGCGGAAAGTGGATAGCAAGAGTTGTACCGGCAGCAGAAGTTTTTATTTTTACAGTCGCCTGGTAACTCTCAAGAATCTTCAAACTAACCGGTAAGCCTAGGCCTGTCCCATGCTCTTTCGTTGTTACAAAGGGCTCACCCAGTTTTTCCAGTACTTCTGCCGGGATACCACTGCCTGAATCCTGCACAATTAACACTACATTGTCATTATCCATATAAGTACTAATGGTTAAAACACCGCCTTTGGACATGGCCTCTAAACCATTGCGCGCCAAGTTGAGAATTACCTGGCGAATATCTTTACTGTCCACGGGCAGCGGTACTATCTCACCTGCTATGAAAGCTATATCTTTATCTTCCTTTAAAGCATCAGCCTGCAGTAAGGGTAGAATTGCCCGTATAATATCATTTAAACTTTGTCTCCGGATATCTTTACTTTTTTCACGGGCCAGAGAAAGATATTCTGAGATAATATCATTAGCGCGCTCTATTTCATCAATCATCACAGCTAAGATATCCTGATAAGCAGTAAATTCATCTTTTTTTTGCAAAAGTTGAATAAAGCCTTTGACAGTAGTCAGCGGATTGCGGATTTCGTGGGCAATGCTGGCTGACATCTTAGCCACTAAATTGATACGCTCATATTTGGCCAAATTATCAGTACACTGACCGGTATAATTACTCTTAGCAAAAGAAAAGTGGTGACTGCTGACAATATCTAATATTTGCGGTATACTGCAGCAGCTGAGCTGGTAAAGACAGAGAGCAATGATTTTAAGTGAGCCGATTTTTTCCCCTACACGCGCTTCATAGTCGGAAAATTTTTTCCAGTACTTTTTCGTTAACCAGGCGGCATTGGAAAATAATCTTAAACCTTCATAGCCCTCAGCCAGCACCATTTCCACCTTTTCCTGCCACCCGGCTATTATTTCCTCTTCCTGAAAACCGCCCTGTTTTAAATACCAATCATCAGCCGTCAGGATCTCCAGCTGCGGCAGATAGGAGTCCAAATCCGGCATCAGGTTTCTCAGTGTGTTAGCGGCTGTATAAGGAGTATGGGAGCCGGCTGTTATCCACATACAGTACTCGTTGCTCTCAAAACCTGCGCGCAGATAAGGCACAGCTATTTCCAGCAAGTCATCCTCTGTTTCATAAAAAGCACACAGGTGTGTACCCCAGGGCAGATCCTGAAGATAAGGGATACCAGATTTTCTGTGCAGATTTAGCAGCGCAGCTCTTATTTGTGCCTTCGTCTTTGGTGTACAGTCACTGCTCTCAAGACATTTTTCTGCCAAAAATACCCTCTCCTTTTACAGCAGTATTTATTCTGCAATAATTCTCACAAGCTTAAATTTTTCGACAGTTACCTTTAATCATTCGCTATACAAATAAGCAACTCCTTCCTATTTATGGGATTAAGACAAAATAAGCAGAAAAGAATGGAGCCGCGTATGCATTCCCACTATATCTGCACGCGGCTCCTTCAGCCTTATATAAGCGCAACGCTCTGGAACCAGTAGTTACCATGCTTTTGCTGTTCCTCCAGAATAATCGGCAGTTCACTTTTGAAGATAGGTCCGCCGATCACGACGGTATGATATTCGCCATTTTCACCCGCCGGATCGATGCCTGCTTGGACAAATTCCTGCAGCAGCTGCTGATCAACTACGCATCCCAGATATTTTTTGTCTAAACGACTGCCGTCTAATGACACCACCACAGCTTTAAACCCGGCAGCCAGGAACTCATTTAACACCTGCAGACGTGGTTTCTGCCAGAGCGGATGGTAAACCAGCATTCCTGCCTGCTTGGAAACTTGCTCCACCCATGCCCGGTGCTGTTCCAGATCAATATCGCCATAAACACCGACTTCAATACCTGATGCTTTAAGCTGCTGCAGCTTGTTGATAAATTCAGCCTCATAATCCTCCCAGGTCGCAGCCGCAGCAGTTAAAGGAATACCAAGCGCTTCTGCCTGTTTTTGCAGTAAGGGAAGGGACAAACCATGTGAACGGGAGCGTATCCCTTCTTCGTTAAACATTGTCAGCAGCTGCTTAGGGATTCCCCCTTCCTGCAGAGCATAATAAAGCGCTAAGCAGGAATCTTTGCCACCACTCCATGAACAAAAAAATGGTCTGTTTTTAATCTTCATTGCACAACTCCTTAATGATGATGATATAATCCGCCCCTCATTAATTCTCTCAACCGGCAGAGGATTCCTTTTTCCATAAGCTCACCTAAACAGCAGAAAACCACTCCGCAGAGTGGTTTTTTCTACTAGGCAGTTTTTTCTTCTTTCTCTTTATGAAACAGAGCGTACATGATGGGGACAACATATAAAGTAAGTACTGTTGCATACGTTAGTCCGCCGATGGTCACAATGGCTAAAGGCTGGATCGCCTCTGCGCCCATACCTACACCGACTGAAAGTGTGGATAAGCCAAGAATAGTTGTGAGGGCAGTCATGAGAATGGGACGCAGACGGGTAAGGCCTGCCTGAATTAAAGCTTCTTTGACTGTCGCTTCCTTTTCCCTGATTTGATTGGTAAAGTCAACAAAGACTATTCCGTTGTTAACCACAACACCGGCAAGAATTAGGAAGCCCAACAGCGCAATTAAACTAAGCTCATGGCCTGTAAGCGCCAAAGCCAGTAATCCTCCCGTAAAAGCCAGGGGGATAGTAAACATTACAATAAAAGGTGATAACAATGATTGAAACTGCGCCACCATAATCAGATAGACTAAAACAATCGCCAGCAGCAGCATGTAAATAAGATCGATAAAGGACTCTTTAATTAATTCAGTTTCACCGGCAAACTCAATTTTGTAACCGTCAGGTAGCTGGTAACCCTCTAGTTTTGGCTCCAGTTCACGGCTAACCAAACCAATATTATGTTCAGCATCAATACCTGCCGTCACGGATATATATCTTTCCTGAGCCTCCCTGGTAATGGCGGAAAGTCCTTCTGCTTCTCTCACAGAAGCTATCTCTGCCAGCTTAACTTCTATAGGCTCACCTTTCTTGCTGCCAGTTACCGTTATTTCCTCGAGTTTTTCCCGTGTCAGTGTTTGGCTTTGACCGTCAATGATAATCACAGGATAGTCCTGATTAGCCGCGGAAAGGGTAGTGGCATTTTTGTTTGCTAAAAGCGTACTGATTTTGGTAAAAACTTGTGCTACTGTTAAACCATTTTCCGCTGCTTTCTCTTTATCAACAGTAATTCTTAACTCTGAGGATTTCCGCTCCATCCCGTCTGAGACATCCACCGTACCGTCTGTGTCCCGCAGGATTTGTGCAATATCGGCAGCTATCTGTCGTAAAGTATCAATTTCCCTGCCCTTTACTATGATCTCCAGTCCTGTTCCTCCCAAAGCAGACAGGTCCATATTGGACGTTGTGACAGTAATATCACAATCAAGATCAGCAGTCAAATTCCTGATTTCTGCTGCTATGTCCGTGTTGCTCCTGCCTTTATCTTCCCGCAGCACAAGGTATAGGGACACGGAATTGCTGCCGCCGCCCAGACTGCCCAGACCACGCATCATGCTGTTTTGGAAAGCGCCTATAGTCTCGATCTCTTCCACCCCGGTGAGGCGCTCAATTACAGTCTCAGCCATGTCAATGGCCTCAGACAAAGATGCTTCGGGCGGCAGTTCCAGGGAAACAGACATTTGCGGTGCTTCCATCTCCGGAATAAATAATGTGCCCATAGATGAAGCTAAAATACCACTTAAAATCAACAGCGCAGCCACCAAGATTAAAACCGGTGCCTTATGCCGCAGCGACCAGCGCAGGGAGCGCTCATAGAGCTTTTGCAGTCCGGTAAAGAAAGGCTGCTCTTTCTTTTGAGTTTTTTTCAACATCGTTGACGCCATGGTGGGAACTAAGGTAATGGCTACGATTAAGCTGGCAAAGAGGGAGTAAGCAATAGTCAGTCCCATATCGGCAAAAACCTGTCGCGTTATACCTTTAGTAAAAACAATTGGTAAAAATACACAGGCCGTTGTTAAAGTGGAAGCTGCAATGGCACCTACTACCTCTTGTGCTCCCTCCACAGCAGCTTGTATGACGGGAACACCTTCGCTTCGTAAGCGATAAATATTTTCTATGACTACAATGGAGTTATCAACTAACATGCCAATTCCCAGTGCCAGTCCGCCCAAGGAAATAATATTCATGGTCAAGCCGCTAAAATACATCATGGCGAGGGCAAAGACAACACTAATAGGAATCGACAAGGCAATAATCAGCGTCGGTTTTAAATCTCTTAAAAACAGCCCTAAAACCAGGATTGCCAACAAGCCACCGTAAATCAGATTATCAATTACCGAATCAATGACAATGCCAATATAGACTCCTTGATCCATTAACACTGTCAAATTAAGCTTTTCATTTCTGCCCCGTAATTCCGCAAACTTCTTTTCAATACTTTTGGCAACGGCTGCTGTGGAAAAATTACTTTGCTTTTGGAAAGTTAAAATAACTGCATGATTACCGTTTACCTGTGAATAGAGTTCATCAGCATTATTTTTTACAGCAACTTCGGCTACATCATCCAGACGAATCTTGCCTACACCGTCAATTCCTGTATCAAACAACACCAGATTTTTCAATTCATCTACTTCTGCCAGCTTATCGCCCACCTTAACCAGGTAGTCAGTACCTGCTTCCGTCAGATAACCGGCAGGCATGGCAAAATTCTGTGCCGCCAAAATACCGGCAATCATTTCCGGTGTCAGGACACCCTCTAAAGACGCATTTTTAAAGGCTGCCTCTTTGGCAGTTTCAAATTCAGCCAGCTTTTGGTTAAGGGTTAGTTCACCGCTGAGCAGTTCTGTTTTTGCCTTCTCCATTTCCGCCGTCAGCAGCTGCCGACCGCTTTGCAGCTGTTTTTCCTGCTGCGCCAAAGCTTGTTTTTGTTCTGTTAACAGTGTTTTCTGATCCTGCAGTGCCGCTAACTGTGCTGTCATAGCTGCCAGTTCCTCACTGGCTGCCGTCTTCCTTTCAGTCAGCGTGATTAAACTTTGTTGAATAAACGCTAACTGTGCCTGCTCTGCTTCTGTCAGCTCATCTTTAGCCAACAGTTTTTCTTTTTGCGCTGTCAGCTGCTGTTCAGTGTAGTTAATAACCTCAAGCGCACCCTGCAGAACTTTTATTGTTTGTTCCAACTGCGGCTCTCCTGCAGCAATTTGTGCTTCTGCCTGGGCCAGCTGCTCCCGGGCTAAAGCAATAGCCTGAGCACCTTCATCCAGCTTAGCGGTTTGCTTTTCATTTTCCTCCGCTAAGCGGGCTTTGCCCTGCTCAATTTTTTTTCTTGCCGATTGCAGCTGCTGCTCTGCTTGTGCCAGCTCCCGGTCAACTTTAGCTAAAATTTTTTCATTTAGCTCTTCAATCTTTTCCTGACTGATGACAACCTCAATCTTTTCTTCCAGAAGACCGACACCGGTAACCGAAGCTACACCGTTAACGCTTTCCAGGGCCGGAATAATGTCCCTGCGCACAATTTCTGAAACCTCGGCTGTCTCTTTCCCTTCAATATCGACGGCAGCCACCATAATCGGCAGCATTTCCGGGTTCAGGCGCATGATCATTGGCGAACCGACGGCATCACTCCAGGCTGCTTTGATTAAATCAAGACTGCCGTTTACTTCTATCGTTGCCGAATCTAAATTTACATCATTATTAAACTCTAAAATAACAATGGATGAATTCTCCCTGGAAACGGAACTAATATTTTTAATATTGCTGGTCGTGGCCACAACCTGTTCAATAGGTCTGGTAACAACCATTTCTACTTCTTCCGGACTGGCTCCGGGATAAGAAGTTATGACTAAAAGGTAGGGTAAATCAATTTTAGGCAGCAGATCTATCTGCAGGTTGACAAAGGAAACAGCACCTAAAATAAGCACTGTGATGACAGCCACATATACTGTATATCGTCTTGCTACACTCAGCCTGGCTAACATATTATTCCCCCTAAGCACTGCGCTTTAAATAAAATGACTGACTGGTCAGTTACTTTACAGTGTAGTTTAAACAGGCAGCTATTGTCAATATACTCCCGGCCTTTTTCAAATATATAAGCAGATAATGCCGTAATAAAAGAGGCTACCCCTATGGAGTAGCCTCAACCCGTTCAGGCCGAATTTCTTTGCTCTATTTCTTTCTGGTATGCGGCTAATTTTTCCCTGGTTAATCTGTAGCCGAAGGTAATAATCAAAGCTGCTGCCAGGGCAAAAATCCCGGGCACCAATAAGAAAACATTCGTGACGGCAGTTTTCAGCTCCAGGGAGGCTGTGGCCGGGTCAGCACCAACCACAAAGCCGGCCAGACCTAAAATTAACGGGATCAGAGTACCTCGCGAAATAACGGCGGTTTTGATGGAAATATTCATCAACCCCATAATAAAGGGAGAAGCATTTTCTCCTGTTTTCCATTCACCGTAAACTGCTGTATCTGTATACAAAGCAACCATCACAGCCGTCAGCACTCCTAAAAAAAACCTGGCTACCATGACCACAATAAAGAAGGTAGTGATATTAAAGGCCAGCAGTCTGGTGACAAACAAAGAAACAGCCAAACCGAAAAGACTGATAATGGCAGCAGTACGGGTTGAAAGTGCCCTCGCCATGCTGCCGCTGAGATAAGCTCCAACCACCTGAGCAATTGCACCAATGAGTAAGTAAACTGGCAGTAAAGCCTGGTTCTGCGCCACATAAGCAAAGTAGTAGGCTGCAGCCGCACTCATAATAAAGTTTACCATATAGCGGAAGAAATCACCCACCAATAACGCAATTAACGGCGGATTCTGCACAAGGCTCTTGACCATTATACTAAAGCTTACTTTTTGCGCTCCCGGAGCTATGTCAGCTTCTATGCCCGTTTCCTCATAACCCTCGGTTATTTTAAAGACTATCCAGTAACCAATCAACATCAGCAGGGCCATCAAACCGGCAAGCAGCGAATAACCCAGAACTTCATTACCTGTTAAATTGCCCAGCATGACTGCTAAAGGCAGACCGATATAAGAAAAAAAGACCCCTGCCAGGCTGGTATAAGTACCCCGCCGGGAAGCTAACAACCCTCTTTCTTCAGGATTATTTGCCAGGACATTAATTAAGGCCACATTAGCAACCCAGGCAATATTCCAGATAATGTGACTTAAGATAAAACCGGCACAAACTATGATGGCGGCAATCGGTTCGGGACCAATCCTGGTGTACTGGAACATATAAAGTATAACTACCGCCGGGGGCGCAATCAACAACCAGGAACGGTTGCGTCCCCATTTTAAAGCTTTCGTGCCGCTGATAATTGCCCCATAAAACGGTGAAAGCACAGCATCCACGATACTTGTTACGGAGCCAATCAGTGCAACTACAGGCAGTGAATATTTTGCGACATCAGTTAGAAAATAAACGAAATAAAACAACTCTACACTTGTCATTAAAGAAAAACCCAGATCACCGATGCCATAGTAGGTTTTAATAGCTTTATTTAACGGTTTTTTGGACATGAGGTAAACGCTCCTTTGAATTAGTTTGCCAAAAAGCATCCTCTTAGCTGTAGCATCCCCCACTACCAAAACAGATATTTTGTTTTTTTCTGGGAACAGCAGAACGGGGGCGGACACTTTGTATCCGCCCCCGTTTCCTTTGTGCTTTGTTAAACCGGTTATAATATTTACCTGCTCACTTCTCGTCTGTTTGTCAGCATCTTAATTAATTCATTGACAATCAACGGCAGGATGGCAAAAGCAAAAACCAAAGCCCAATCACGGAAGCTTAAATTCTGGACCTTAAAGGCATCGGCCAAAAAAGGCACTGAAATAACGCCAAACTGCAGGATAAAGCCCACAATGATGGCACCAATTAAATAAATATTGGAGAAAAGACCAAGCTGCAAAATCGACTTGCTGGAACTTCGTACCGACAAGGAATAGAAGAGCTGAGAAGCAGCCAAGACAACAAAAGACATGGTTCTGGCATACGTTAAAACCGTCTCAGGAATAGCTGTTGAACCAAGACTGTAGCCATGTTCTTTTAAACCAAAGTAGAAGGCTAAGAGCGTCAGGATGCCGATTAGGGTACCGCCAATAATAGCCCTGCTTCCTGCCCCTTCAGCAAAGAAACTTTCATTCGGATCACGAGGCGGCTTTTTCATAACATCTTTATCTCCAGGGTCAACACCTAGGGCGATGGCCGGCAGGGAGTCAGTAATTAAGTTGATCCATAAGATTTGTGTCGGCAGCAGGGGTACCGGCCAGAAGAAAAGTATAGATGCAAAGACAGTGATTACTTCACCTAAATTACAGGAAAGGAGGAAAATCACCGCCTTTTTAATATTGTTGTAGATGTTCCGGCCTTCTTCTATAGCCCGGACGATGGTGGTAAAGTTGTCATCAGTTAAAATCATATCACTGGCACCCTTTGAAACATCTGTGCCGGTAATACCCATGGCTACACCGATATCTGCATATTTCAGAGATGGTGCATCATTCACACCGTCACCGGTCATGGAAACAATATTCCCGTGCGACTTGAAGGCTCTGACAATCTTTACCTTATGCTCTGGGGAAACTCTGGCAAACACTCGATAATCATTAATTCTCTGCGCAAATTCTTCGTCACTCATTTCATCAATTTCCGCCCCGAGAAGACTCTGTTCCAGATTATCAGCAATGCCCAGCTCCTTCGCAATGGCCACAGCAGTATTGCGGTGATCACCGGTAATCATAATCGGAGTTATACCGGCCAGTTTGGCAACCCTGATCGATTCCTTAACTTCCAGTCGCGGTGGATCTATCATACCTACCAAGCCAATTAAAGTCAGGTCTTCTTCCATCTCGTCAGGGTCGATAATGTCCGCAGTATCTTTATAGGCAGCACCCAGTACCCGCAAAGCATCATTTGACATCTCCTCGGCTACCTGCAGGAATTTCTCCTTCATCGACTCTGTTAACGGTACAACTTTCCCGTCTACCAGAGCGGTGCTGGCAATATTAATGATGTTATCAATAGCTCCCTTAGTATGTACCCTGTAGATATCTCCTTCTTTATTCAGCGTAGACATAAGCTTGCGCTCTGAATCAAAGGGCTTCTCCGCGACTCGCTGATGTTCGGCGTTTAATTTAGCTTTAGAAAGGTTGAAGCGCTCGCCTAAAACCACTAAGGCAATTTCGGTGGGATCACCTGTACCTTCCCCATTTTCATATGTAGCATCAGAACATAAAACCAGGGTTTTAATCAGATTAATTTTATCAATATTAGTAATCCTGAAATCGCTGCCGACTTTAGGAACATCTGCTAAATTATTAGCAGTATATGTTTTGACGACTGTCATTTTGTTTTGTGTCAAAGTGCCGGTTTTATCAGAGCAAATAATATTGACAGAACCTAATGTTTCCACAGCAGGCAGTTTTTTGACGATGGCGTTAATTTTGGACATTCTGGTGACGCCCAGGGCTAAAACTATAGCCACGATTGCCGCCAGTCCTTCCGGAATAGCAGCTACCGCCAAACTAATGGCCGTTAAAAACATTTCAAAGAGATCTCTTTTTTGGAATAAAGCAATCACAAAGATTAAGGCGCAAATACCAATGGCAAAAAAGCCTAATACCTTGCCCAGTTCTTCCAGCCTTTTTTGTAAAGGAGTCAGTTCGTCATGATCTTCGTCAAGAATCTTGGCGATTTTACCAACTTCTGTTTCCATGCCGCTGGCAACAACGACACCTTCACCGCGACCATAAGTGGCGAGGGTTGACATAAATGCCATATTAGATTTATCTCCCAGCGGTGTCTTAGGATCTTCATGCAGCTCATCTGCGTTCTTATCCGCAGGCACCGATTCACCGGTCAGGGCAGATTCCTCAATCTGCAGGTTAACACTCTCGATGAGGCGCAGGTCCGCCGGGACATATCTGCCTGCATCGATGATGACAATATCACCGGGCACCACTTCCTCAGAATTAATCTCCTTAACCTCACCGTCCCGTCGGACAACAGCTTTCGGCGTCGTCATCTTTTGTAATGCTTCAATCGCTTTTTCTGCTTTAAATTCCTGCACTACTCCAATCACGGCATTTAATACCACAACTGACAGAATAATAATGGCATCAACATACTCACCTATTAGAACAGTTATTACTGTTGCCCCCAGCAAAACATAGATCAGCATATCCTGCAGCTGGGCAAAAAAAAGTGCTGCTAAGCCTTTTTTCGGTTTACCCTTAAGCTTGTTTTCACCATACTTGGCCAGTCTGTATTGAGCTTCCTCACTCGACAGGCCTGCTGCCGGGTCTACAGCAAATTCTTTGAGCACCTCTTCACGGGATTTGGTAAACCACATGGCCAAAACACCTCTCCACATCAGTTTTCTTAGTTATTTCGCTATCTTCATTATTTATGCCTGCGGCGGCTGCGAAAACATTAACAGCATGTCCCCTTAAGAGGACAAAAACTCTGCATCCAGATCTGTCTTAGGCAGATCAGACACAGAGTCTCACGATTTAAACAATAAAGCCGGGCCATAAGGCCGTAATGACGACTTTATGCTGCTGTTAAGCAGACGTTACTCCCTCTGGCAAATAATTCTATTGTAGAAAGTTTATCACGACCGTTTGTTTTAGTCAACAGTTTCTGCCGGTCCGGCTGCGAGCGTTGTGTTTCTTACAAAGAAAGCACCCTCGTGATAGCCAGGGCACTTTTTTATGTACAGAGTCTTTTTTATTTATTGATCTGCCAGTAACATCTTTTCGGGGAAACAATTTTCTCCTCTTTTTTTAGCTTTTTCATCACTTTATCTACTTCTTTTCTATCTACACCGGTAGCAGCCGCTACTTCTCCTGCGCTAACAGGCTTGTCTGCTTTGCTGAAGAAATCAAGAACTTTTTCGTAACTATCCATTCTTATCCTTCCTTTCTCTCACTTCTCTTAAACATATTTTATTATAGCATGCTGCATAAATCCTTACAAATACCTTACTTGTCAACTATTACCCTCAGGCAGAGCAGCAAGTTTCTTTTAGACATAACTTTTTTCCAAATTGTCTGCTATACTGTCCAGCCAATTGCCGGAAAAATCTTCAATTTGACCCTTGTCAACTGCCTGGGCTAGTTGGGGATCAATTGGTATTCTTGCCAACAGCTTTATCCCATACTGCTGTGCAATCTCTTCTAAATGGCTGTCACCAAACAACTTATATTCTTTTTCACATTCGGGACATTTAAAATAAGACATATTTTCTACAATACCTAAAATAGGTATGTTCATCATTTCTGCCATTTTAACGGCTTTAGCAACAATCATGCCCACAAGTTCTTGCGGTGACGTGACAACGATAATGCCATCTAAAGCCATGGATTGAAATACAGTCAGGGGCACATCACCGGTGCCTGGCGGCATGTCAATAAACATGAGATCTACGTCGCCCCAGATCACATCAGTCCAAAACTGTTTCACAACACCGGCAATCATAGGTCCCCGCCACACAACAGGATCGGTTTCATTAGGCAGTAACATATTAATGGAAATTATATCAATACCGGATCTGCTTTTGACCGGGATAATCCCCTTTTCACTGACGGCGGCCTTCTGCTTCAGGCCAAAAGCTTTAGGGATGGAGGGGCCGGTAATATCAGCATCCAAAATCGCACTACGATAGCCCTTCCTCCTCATCAATACAGCCAACAGGGAAGTAACCAGTGATTTTCCCACACCACCTTTTCCGCTGAGTACACCTATAACTCTCTTAATCTTACTAAGTTCATGCGGTTTAACCAAAAAGTCAATTCTTTCCTCTTTTCTGTCACTGCAGTCCTTCCCACAGCTGCTGCAGTCCTGATTACAACTTTCACTCATACGGTTATTCTCCTTTACAGACAAAATTTGCCTTGCTGACCATATCTGCGTCTGCGACAGCGACCACAGCCATGAGCGCGTTCGCTCTCATCATATAGTTTGTAATCTCCACCCTCAATTTTTAGTACACTGCCATTAACTATGGCTTCAGCGATTCTTTTACGTGCATCATTATAAATACGCTGCACTGTTGTCCGTGCCACATTCATTCTCTCGGCGCACTCTTCCTGCTTTAAGCCCTCTAAATCAATAAGACGTATTGTCTCGAATTCATCTACAGTCAGGATCGTTACATCTTGATCCGTCGGGACCGAACTTAATGGGCCAAAAAGATTCCTTTCCGGCAAACAACAAACCTTGCGCCGTTTTCGCGGTCTTGCCATTATTATTCACCCCTGTCAGCAGTTTCATTAATCTTCTCAGAGCAGTTCACTTACCATGCAATTATATCACGAAAATGAGTAACAGGCATGAAAACCTGTTACTCATCTTCCTCTTCCAGGTCTGCTAATTTGTCTTTAATAAAATTTAGTCTTCGTTCTAGTATCTCTTTTTCTTCCAGTAAAAAATCTTTGCCGGCAGGTAAATATGCAGGTTCTGCTCTAAATCCCCTGCTGTAACCGCACCAACGGCCTCTTCCTCCGCCTCCAAAGCCGGCATAACCTCTGCCGCACGGACCAAAACCCCTACCGGTTAATGGACCACGTCCCAGCGGACCTGTTCCGTCCCAACCTGGCATTTAAGCTAACCTCCCTTCATTATTGACATATGCCCTATTCACTTCTATTATACAACATTTTGGGCATATGTCAATATCTACAGCATAATCAGAAAAATTTACTAAAACAAAAAACCCGGCTAAAGTAAATTGCTTACTTTTAGCCGGGTCGCGAATTTATTTAACCGCATTTAGAGTAGCCACAATGTATACAGACAACACAGCCGCTTTCATGATTGATCGGCATGCCGCAGTCCGGGCAGGCTTGGTCAACAGCCACACCTGAGCTGGCTTTTCTTTTCAAGCTGTTCACAGGTATCTTTTTTACATACTCACCGGATCTGGCGGCCACCTCAGATAGTTTCTCCAGTGCCTTGGACAAACCATTACCATTGGCGCCGTTCTTTGCTACTGCTTGTCCCTGGTCGTTACTGCCTACATCCATATACTTCTCAATAACCCGTGCAATGGCATCGGGGCAGGACATGACCTTAACCCCTTCACGGCGAATACAGGCGGCACAGCGAATACCTTTGATCTGATCTAGGATGGAGTTGATGGAAATACCGGAGCGTAAGGAGATAGAAATTAACCGCGCTGTCGCCTCTGATTGGGAGGCACAACCGCCCGCCCGGCCGGTGTTGGTAAAGATCTCGCAAATACCCTGTTCATCCGCATTAACGCTGACATATAGATTGCCGCAGCCAATTTTAATTTTCTCTGTTACTCCCATTGTCACTTCCGGTCGCGGCCGGGGAGTGATCGAGTTAGGCGGCGGCACTTGGCCGGCAGCCGTATCATCTGCCTTTTTACCCTTAGCAGTACCGGCGGACAGCACCTGCTCCTCCCGGCTGCCGTCACGGTAAACAGTCAGTCCCTTACAGTTTAGTTCATAAGCCAGCTGAAAAGCGGTGGCAACATCCTCCCGGGTTGCTGAATTGGCAAAGTTAATAGTTTTGGATACCGCATTATCGGTGTATTTCTGGAAGGCGGCCTGAATACGAATATGCCATTCCGGCGCAATCTCCGCCGCTGTCAGGAAAATTTTCTGCACCCATGCGGGCACTTCAGCTAACCCTTGGACGGAACCTGTTTCGGCAATTTTAGCCAGTAATTGGGGAGAGGCAAAACCATACTCCTGAGCATAACGTTCAAAAATCGGATTAACTTCCACAAAAGCAGTGCCGTCTAAAACATTTTTTGTATAGGCCACGGCAAAAATGGGTTCGACACCACTTGAGGCACCACAAATCATGGAAATAGTACCGGTGGGGGCAATGGTCGTGATGGTCGCATTGCGCATTTTCCGCTTACCATCATAAATTGAACCCTCATAGTTAGGAAAAGTTCCCCGCTCATTAGCCAACCGTTCCGATTCCAGGGATCCCTGCAGCTGAATAAACTTCATGATTCTTTCTGCGTACTCCACCGCTTCTGCCGAGGCATAGGGAATCTGCAGTTGAGATAACAAATCGGCAAAGCCCATCACACCCAGGCCGATTTTACGATTACCCAGCACCATTTTTTCTATCATTTCCAGCGGATACTTATTGGCATCAATGACATTATCAAGGAAACGCACCGCCAGTCGGGTCACTGCAGCTAAACGTTCCCAGTCAACAACTAATTCTCCCTCCTGCTCTTTTACCATCACTTTTAAGTTAACAGAGCCAAGATTACAAGCTTCATTAGGTAACAGCGGCTGCTCACCACAGGGATTTGTTGCTTCAATATCGCCTAATTGAGGGGTAGGGTTATCTTTGTTCAACCGGTCTAAAAAGATTACCCCTGGTTCGCCATTGCGCCAAGCATGATCAACAATTTTATTAAAAACCTCAACGGCAGAGATTTGCGCCACAATTTTTTTCGTATGCGGATCCACTAAATCATAATTCCGCCGTTCTTTAAGGGCCTGCATAAATTCTTCCGTGAGACCTACGGAAATATTAAAGTTAGTAATCTCACTATTGTCTTCTTTACATTGGATAAATTCAATAATATCAGGATGATCTACCCGTAAAATACCCATATTGGCGCCGCGGCGGGTACCGCCCTGCTTGACGGCCTCGGTGGCAGCATTAAAGACCTTCATAAAACTAACCGGTCCGGAGGCGACACCACCGGTAGAACGCACAGTACTGTTTTTCGGACGCAGGCGGGAAAAACTGAAACCGGTACCTCCGCCAGACTTATGAATGATGGCAGCATATTTTATCGCATCAAAAATAGCTTCCATACTGTCATCTACCGGCAGAACAAAACAGGCACTTAACTGCCCTAAATCTCTGCCTGCATTCATTAAGGTCGGTGAGTTTGGCATAAACTCAAGCCTGGCCATCAGTTCGTAAAACTGCTTAGTCAGATCTTCTATTTCCTCAGCCGACTTACCATACTGCTGTTCAACCTGAGCAACAACCCTGGCCACTCTGTACAGCATATCCTCCGGCTCTTCTATTACTACCTGTTCTTCGTTTTTTTTCAGGTAGCGTTTTTCCAGTATCACTCTGGCTGTGGCCGTCAACTGCATTTTGGGCCAGGATTCTGGCACTTTCCCGTTACCATCCAAGCTAATCCCCAACTTTCTTTTGTAATCAAATAACTTATGTATTGCAGTAAACACAATATATAGTGCATGTATATTTTACCAACTCAATATGTTGTAGTCAACAACAAATCTTCGCTATCTACTGCAGTAAAAGTTGAGGTCAGGCAAATAGTAGCAGGCTTAAAGCCATCACCGCCATGCCTAAAACAAGACCCAGAATAGCCAGATGATGTTCCCCGTATCTTTCTGCCGTCGGCAGCAGCTCATCTAGGGAAATATAGACCATGATACCGGCAACCCCGGCAAAGGTGATCCCAAACATTGCCTCATTTAAAAAACTGGACAAAAGAAAATACCCGGCCAAAGCGCCGATCGGTTCTGAAAGCCCTGACAGCAGCGAATAAAGAACAGCTTTTTTGCGATTACCTGTCGCAAAATAGATTGGACAGGAAATGGCAATCCCCTCGGGAAGATTGTGAATGGCAATGGCGATGGCAATAGATAAACCTAGTTTGGGATCTTCCATGGCACTGACAAAAGTTGCCAGACCCTCAGGAAAGTTATGTATAGCCACAGCCAGAGCAGAAAACAAGCCTATTCTCAGCAAGCCGGCACTATCAGTATTATCATGCGGGTCCTGAATCTCATGAGGGTTATCGGCACTGGGCACAAGCATATCAATAATGGCGATTAAGGCGATGCCGGCAAAAAAAGCAATGGTCGTCAGCCAGTAACCTTTGACATCACCATAGACAAGCGATAAGGAGGCCCTGGCCTCCGGAAATATTTCAATCATGGACACATAAATCATCACACCGGCAGATAAGCCCAGTGCTGCCGATAAGAATTTTCTATTTGTTTGTTGAGCATAACAGGCGAATAAGCTTCCTACCACCGTCGACAGACCGGCAAACATTGTAATCCCAAAAGCAAACAGTAAATTGTTGTTTTCCAGCATGATGGTTCCTCCCCTACACTAACTTCAGCTGAAAATCAGCAGTATTAGCAGCATAAAAAAATGATGAAGTAATTGTTTTTGTTCTCTGATAAAAGCTTAATATGAACATGTTGAAGCAGTAACTTACCGGCCAAGCTTGCTACTTGTTGTCCCAGTGCAGTAAACGACGCTCACCTTCCAGTTTAGTGATTTCAGTTATATCTTGACTGACTTCCAGCACTCCACGGTATTTGCCGGCTGCGTCACGCAGGGCAAAATACTGGATCAAAATCATTTTCCCTTTGGCCTGCAGCCAAAACATAGCCTGATCCTGCCTGCCGGAACGAAAACTTTCAATAATTTCAGTTACTGTGTTCACACTTCCGGGCGGGTGACAATTTTTTACATCCCTGCCGATCACTGCCGGGGAACGAGGAAAGATCCTGTCCTTTGGTCTGGTAAAAAACCTGACTTTATTCTGCTCGTCCACATAAGTTATATCAAGCGGCAAAGTGTTTAGTATCATTGCAATCTGCTCAAAATCCAGGCTGCCCGTTGCCGTCTGCCATAAACCTGAGGCAGCATCTGACTGCACTTTCTGCATTGCGGCAGCCATTGCTTTTTCTGAAGTCTTTGGTTTGCGGATAAAAGGAAAATCGTATTCCAGACTTTGCATCTGCATTTCCTGCCACTCTGTAGCCGCAAACAGCTCACTGGCCACCGGGAAGAGAATTAATTCTTCTTTTTTCACCAGTCCCTGCATAGCAAAAATAAGTTTTGCCAGCAGGTTGTTAAGCTTGCTCTCTGTGCAGTCTGCCCTCTCCAGATAGGAGATTACTGCTTTTAATAAAGTTTTTATCTCTTCATGCAGAGCCCACATAATGGACAGACCGGCAAACTTCTCCCGCTTTTTCTCTAACAGCGGAAATAAAATGTTTTCTTTCTTTTCATAGTGCGCAGTAAATTCCTGCAGCTCTCGCAGTTTGGGGAGCAGCTGTTTTTGCTTTTCAGCCAAACTGATTTCCTGTTTAATAATCTTTTTGATTTCGTTTAGTTTGGCAACCAGTGCCTTATTCTCTTCTCTAAGATAGCCCAGGAAACTACTTTCTGCAGGCGGTTCCCAAACATACGCAGCTAAACTTTTATAGAAAACGTTGATCACTTTATCCAGATGGGGCAAGATTTCTGTCGGCTGATACCCTTTCTGCAGCAGCAGATAAAATATGGCGAAGACCTCCTGCGGCGTAACCCTTTCAATCTCTTCCTTATACTGCAGGTAGAGCTCTTTACCGTTTTCCTGCCGCATCAGACCCTGTACATACCGAGCTAACTGCTGCACCCTAGGCGTTAACTCTTCCTTAAACATGCTGCCCTGCCACCTCCGTGCTTTTTCTCAAAAGCTTGCTTTTATCTTCTCTTACCCTATTGTACACCGGAATATAGCTCGAAAAGATCTTTTATGGCAACTATAACATAGATTATACAAACCTTTCAAACAAACTCTCAGGACCGACATTACCCGACTGTTGAGTTAATTTCGGTAATTTGATAAAATGTTTTTACAACTTACAGCAAGACAAAAAGCAGGCACCTCAAGTTATTTCAGTTTCACTGCCGATAAAATAATGAGGAGGTTGACAAAAGCCGTGAATACGGAAAAATTAAAAATTTTAATTAACCATCTCAAAGGGCATAATGAAGATCATGCCAAGGAGATAATTGAACTGGCACAAAAAGCAAAAAAGTTAGGACATGATGAAGTGCATGACTTGTTGCTAAAATCTGCTGAAGAGCTTCGTGTTTCTAATATTTCGCTGGAAAAAGCAGAAAAACTGCTGGCAAAGGAGAGATAACAGATGTGTCTGGCCAAAGTCTACAATGAAGAAGGAGCAGAGCCTTTATTGGATAGTGTAACGAGCGTCTCAGTAGATAATGACCGGCTGATCTTCACCACACTATTTGGTGAAGAACAAATTTTTACAGGCACCATCAAGCGTATCGATTTTAGTGATGCCCAAATACATATTACTAAAAAATAAGCGGTGTTAAAATACTTTCTGTTTAGAAATGCACCCCTTTTTTGCAGATATGATTAAGGCTAATCCTTAACAGCGTAATGTCAGACGTGAACAGGCATTAGGCTGTTTTTATTTATTATTAAAGGATAGCAATGATAGCTTCGACAAGCTATAATTTTTACATAACACACACACTAGAGTTGGGAGATGAATTGATGAAAGTGATTATGTATGGCTCAGAAATATGTCCGGATTGCGTAGCCGCCAAAAAGCAGCTGCTTGCTTTACCCGAGATCGAATTAGAGTACCGGAATATTACTGAAAATACGACAAACCTAAAGGAATTTTTAGCCTTCCGTGATCATGAGGAGATGTTTGCCTCAATCAAAGCAAACGGCAAAATCGGCATCCCGTTTTTTATTTTGCCGGACGGCAGCAAGACTTTTACCGTGAGTGATTTTGCAGAGGTAAAAGAGATTAACACAGATACAAAGTGCTGTTCCCTTAGCGGTGAGAAACAGTGCTAAACTAAGCAGCTGTAGTTAAGCTGATTATAACCGAGCAAGATTGCAAACCTTGCACCAAGGCAAGTTCACAATTTTGTAATAATTTATTGCATTAAAAGACAAGTCACGATATAATGAAAACATTAAAGATTTACATAAAGAGAAAAGGAGGAAGAACCGATGACAAAGAGATTAGTTGCACTGCTCTTGGTTGCCATGATGTTGTTCACTTTAACAGCATGTGGTAGAGGGGGCGACCAGGGAGACAATGGTGGTGAAGACGAAGCCACTTACAAGATTGGCATCATCACCGGTACAGTTTCACAGGGTGAAGAGGAGTACCAGGCTGCACAAAGAATGAAAGAAAAATATGGTGAAGACAAAATTGTCACCGCTACCTATCCTGACAACTTCTCTTCCGAGACAGAAACTACCATTGCCAGGGTTGTGGAGTTAGCTTCTGATCCTGATGTGAAGGCCATTGTTTTTGTGCAGGCTGTACCAGGGGCAGCTGCTGCCATTGACAAAGTTCGTGAAACCCGTCCAGACATGCTTTTCATTGCTGGTGTTGCCGCGGAAGATCCGGCAACCATTGCCAGCAAAGCTGACATTGTTTTACTTGTAGACGAGATTTCTATGGGTAGAACAATCCCGCAAAAAGCTGCTGAAATGGGTGCTAAAACATTTATCCACTATTCCTTTGCACGTCACCTTTCCTATGCTACCATTGCTGCCCGTCGTGAGTTAATGATTGAAACCTGCGATGAGCTCGGCATTGAGTTTGTTGACGTAACTGCTCCCGACCCCACCGGTGATGCCGGTGTTTCCGGTGCGCAGCAGTTCATTCTGGAAGATGTGCCCCGTCAGATTGAGAAGTATGGTAAAGATACTGCTTTCTTCTCTACCAACTGTTCCATGCAGGAGCCCTTAATTCGCTCGATTCTGGAACAAGGCGCCATTTATCCGCAGCAGTGCTGCCCCAGTCCTTACCATGGCTATCCGGCAGCTTTGAACATCAATGTTGAAGGTCATGAAGGTGATGTTCAATACATGCTTGATGCTATTAAGGAAAAACTGGTCGCTGCTGGCCAAGAAGGCAGAATGTCTACCTGGGGTGTTCCCATTAACATGTTAATGATCGAAGCCGGCGTAGACTATGCTATCGAGTTCTGTGAAGGCAGAACAAACGGCAGATTCGACAAAGATGTACTCTTTGCTTCCATCAACAAAGTGGACAGCTCCTGCGAGATCAGCAACTACGAAGACGCCGAAGGAGTTATTGACAACTACTTCTTGCTGCTCTGCGATTTCTATGATTTCAGCAAATAACTGTTAAAGCTATCGGCTGAATAAACGCCGGCTTGCTCGGCAAGCCGGCGTATCTATTTTCATTATCATTTTTGCACATTTATTGCTACAAGAGCGGGGGTGTACATTTGAGTGCTCAATATTTATTAAACATGCAAAACATCTCCAAAGAATATGACGGTAATCTGGTTTTAAAAAATGTTACCTTACAAGTAAAACCAGGCGAAATCCACGCTCTCGTCGGTGAGAACGGTGCCGGCAAATCAACCTTAATGAATATTCTTTTTGGCATGCCGGTGATTCATACAACCGGTGGCTTTGAAGGCAGTGTGGAGATTAACGGGGAACAGGCTAACATTGATTCTCCCAATAAAGCCATTGATTTCGGCATTGGCATGGTACACCAGGAATTTATGCTGATACCTGGTTTTACCGTGACAGAAAATATTAAAATTGGCAGAGAAATTAGTCACCCCTCCCTGTTAAGTCATATCTTTGGGAAGGAACTGGAAACTTTAGACCTGGAACAAATGGCGCAGGATGCTCGTACAGCGCTCTCAACCATCGGCCTCAATATTGAGGAATATGTTAAAGTTGCCGGCTTACCGGTAGGTTACATGCAGTTTATTGAAATCGCCCGGGAAATTGACAAAACCGGTCTTAAATTATTGGTATTTGACGAACCCACAGCTGTTCTGACCGAAAGTGAAGCAGAAAGATTGCTCAAAATTATGAAAAAAATTGCCGCTAAAGGCATTGCCATAATTTTTATTACACACCGCCTTTCCGAAGTCATGGAATATGCTGACAGCATGACGGTGCTGCGTGACGGCGAACTAATTACGCGTAAAGAAGTGAAAGATACCAGCATTGTAGAAATTGCCGAATTAATGATTGGCCGTAAAGTTGAGAAGTTGGTCGACCTGGAAGATGATACCCGCAGCTTTGCAGAGCAAAGTGTTGCTTTAGCCCTGAAAAACTTCCACGTCGATATGCCGGGAGAAAGGGTCCGCGGTGTTGATTTAGAAATCTATAAGGGCGAAATCTTTGGCATCGGCGGTCTGGCCGGGCAGGGTAAAATTGGCATTCCCAACGGCATCATGGGGCTGTATGAGTCTCAGGGTACAGTTGAAGTTTTCGGTAAAAAACTTGATCTTAACAAGTTAGGCAATGCTTTGACGAACAGCATCGCCTTCGTTTCCGAAGACAGGCGGGGGGTTGGTCTCCTGCTGGACGAATCTATCGAACTTAACATTGCCTTTTCCGCTATGCAGGTAAAAAACGAGTTCCTGCACAATTTTGGACCCATCAAGCTGCTGGACAAGAAAAGAATGCGTCAGCACGCGCTAGACATGATCAAGCTGCTTGACATCCGCTGTACCGGTCCAACACAAAAAGTAGGCAGTCTTTCCGGCGGTAACCAGCAAAAAGTCTGCCTTGCCAGGGCGCTGACCATGAATCCTGACATTTTGATTGTTTCAGAACCCACCAGAGGTATTGATATCGGCGCCAAAAAACTTGTCCTGGAATATTTGGTAAAACTAAACCGCGAACAAGGTACGACCATTGTTGTCGTCAGCTCTGAACTTGTGGAATTGCGTTCGCTTTGTGATCGCATCGCCATTGTTTCCGGCGGTAAAATTTCCGCCATTATTGAGCCTGACGCACCAGATGCTGAATTTGGTTTAGCAATGGCTGCAGGTTAAACAGCCACCAACAGTAAAAATTATAACTTTTTAGGTATAAAGAAAGAGGTAATACATTATGCAGGAACAGCTAAAAAAAGCATATGATAATATTGGTTTGCCTCGCTTAATCATCATCAGCTTTTTTCTCCTGATGCTCTTTCTCGCCGCACCCTTAGGACTAAATGTACTCAGCCTGTTAGGGGATACGCTGCGCAGATGGGCCATGTACGGAGTTTTAGTTTTAGCGATGGTACCGGCCATTCAAAGTGGTATCGGCCCTAACTTCGCCATCTCCTTAGGTATCGTCTGCGGTCTTTTAGGTGCAACCATTAGTATTGAGCTTGGCATCAGCAACCAATGGGCGGCCATGGGAACAGCCATGCTGCTTGGAGCAATTATGGCTACCGTTTTAGGTATTTTATATGGATTACTACTGAATAACGTTAAAGGGTCAGAAATGACAGTCTCCACCTATGTAGGTTTTTCCATAATTGCTTTTATGAATATTCTGTGGCTCACCTTACCTTTCAAAGACGGAAACCTTATTTGGCCCATCGGTAAGGTTGGTATGCGGAATACCATCAGCCTTTCCGAATCCTTTGGTTTATTGTTAAATAACACCTGGGGCTTTACCATCGGCAAAAGCGGGACAGGCCTTTATGTGCCCACGGGACTGATATTATTCTTCCTTTTTGCCTGTGTACTTATGTGGTTATTCATGAGAAGTAAGACGGGTATTGCTTTAAGTGCAGCAGGTTCCAGTCCGGCTTTTACACGGGCCTCAGGCATTAATGTCAACAAAATGCGTATCATCGGCACAGCAATATCTACAGCCTTAGGTGCTGTTGGCATCATTGCTTATGCCCAGAGCTATGGTTTTTTACAGCTTTATAATGCCCCTTTGTGGATGGGCTTCCACTGTGTGGCGGCTGTTTTAATCGGTGGTGCCACTACAAAAAGAGCATCAATCGCCAATGTGATTATCGGCACCTTCTTATTTCAGGGCATTTTAGCCGTGGCGCTGCCTGTCGTTAACCAATTACTACCGGAAAGCAACTTACCCGACGTCATTCGCCTCATCATCTCCAACGGTATTATCCTCTATGCCATCTCGAAAACGAAAGGAGATAAATAAGGTGAGCACTAAAGACAAAACAATTAAAGCAGTCCTTGAAAATAAGGTAGTAATTCTATTTGTCCTCTTATGTATCGCGGCTATTTACGCTTCCAAAAGCCCCCTGACTTTTGTGGCAAGTGAGCTGTTTACTCGTTTTGGCCGTAATGGTTTTACCGTCCTTTCCCTGCTGATTCCGGTTTTAGCAGGCATGGGTCTTAACTTCGGCATTGTCATCGGCGCCATTGCTGCGCAAATTTCCGTCTTCTGGGTCGTCTACTGGGGCTATACCGGCATTACCGGTTTTCTGCTCTGTGTCCTGATGGCCACACCCATCGCTGTCTTCTTCGGCTGGCTGGTAGGCCGCCTCTTTAACAAGATGAAAGGTGCGGAAATGATTGCCGGCTTGGTGCTGGGCTATTTTGCGGACGGGCTCTATCAGCTCTTTTTCCTCTATATAATCGGCGGCATCATACCGGCAGATAATCCGCGCTTAATTATTTCCGGCGGCATCGGCGTAAAAAATACAATTGACCTGGCTGATAACCTAAAGTATGCCTTAGACACAGTTTCCATGCTGACGATTCTTAAACTTACTTTTGCGGCCATGTTAGCAGCCGGTGTAATTAAATTGATCCTTTACTTTACCCGCAAGGCAGGTTCAATAGGGGAAAATGTGCTGCTCATGGTGGCCGCCGTTGCAGGCTTTGCGGCTATCACCTTAATACCTCCCCTTACTAATTTCCTCAGTACCGATCGTTTACTGCTCTTAGATGCTGTCACCATCGGCATTGTTATAGCCATTGTCTCCCAGCTGTGGCAGCTTGTCAGTAATAAAATTATTAAGAAAAAGCAAGATTATCCAATTATGCGTCCGCTCATAGTGATAGCGGCAGCCATTGGGGTATATTTTACCACCTATCTCAAGCCGGTAGAAGATATCCTGCTCTTTGTCAGAATTCCGGTCATGACTTATCTCTGTATTGTAGCCCTGTGCCTCTTTAACTCCCTGATCCTGCGCACCCGCCTCGGACAAAATATGCGCACAGTGGGACAAAGCCAGGTGGTAGCCAATGCTGCCGGTCTTGATGTTGATCGTTATAGAATCATCGCCATGATCATCTCCACTGTCCTGGCCTGCTGGGGGCAATTAATCTACCTGCAGAATATGGGTACCTTTTCCACTTATGGCGCGCATACACAAGTAGGCCAATTTGCCATTGCCGCCCTGTTAGTAGGCGGAGCTTCAGTACAAAAAGCCGACAACAAACAAGCTATTATCGGGGTAATCCTTTTCCATACACTGTTCATTGTGGCCCCGCAAGCCGGTCAAGAGCTCTTTAACAATGCCCAATTAGGGGAATACTTCCGGGTTTTCGTAGCCTACGGTGTTATTGCCGTCTCACTGGCTATGCACGCCTGGAAAACGGTGGTTAAACCCAAAACAGCTGCAGCAGCTCCTCCACCGGCACAGGGTGCTGCAGTAACTGAAAGTTAAAACACAAGGACATAAAAACACAAGACCTTCGCTCAAGTCAACTTGAGCGAAGGTCTTTTTCTTGCTGGAAGACTGAAAAACGGCTACTGCAGTGGATGGGCGCAGTTAGGGCAAAAGCGGAAATTCTCTGTCGTTTGATAGCCACAGTTGGCACAGCGCTTCAGTGTCTCCCGGTACCCCCTTCTGAACAAGTGTAAATCATTTTCTGTCAGGGTAACATTTTCGCCCCTGGCAATGCGCTCACCCAGTTCTGCTGCTATGGTATAGAGACTGCCGCAGCAGCTGCTTCTCACATAGTATTTTTTATTCCACTTGAAAAGGGGGATAAAAAATATACTAAAGGACGTATACTCCATAATTACTGTGTAGTTACCATAGCGACCGCATTGAGTACAAACTACAGGCTGGTTAAAATCTAACTGCTCCTGTTTGGTAGCTGCACCAAAAACAAAAAACATTTTTACTCATCTCCGTTTATTTACAAGTAATATTTCTGTTTAGGGCTCCCTTTTCTCTCTGCAGGTGGGGAAGATAAACAACATTTTTCCGCTCCGTACCGAGATAAAGCAGCCGGTCAGTGCTGCTAAGAATATTTTATCAAGAGCTGTCCTTTTCTACAACATTTCCTGATAGCTCTTCCCGCGCCGGAGAAGAAACTCTCGGCTGCTTTCTGTAATAATAGCTTACTTGATAGGAAAAATAACAGTACACAAAAATAATATTGGGGGTTTGAAGATGAACGTACTGGAAATTATGGAACAAAGAATGAGCTTTTCTTTTGAGGTCTTTCCGCCCAAAGATGACCAGCCGTTAGAACCGCTTTTAGAAACCTTAGAGCATCTCTATAAGTTTAACCCGGATTTTATCAGCTGTACATATGGAGCAGGCGGCTCTAATGCCGGCCGTAATGTGGAAATTGTTAAAGCCATGAAAGAGAGAGGCAGAACCATTCCGGTAACCCATTATACTTGTATCGGCAACACTAAAGAAACTATCGCCAAAGAACTGCAGGGATATTTAGATATCGGGGTCGACCATATTCTTGCTCTGCGCGGGGATTTCCCCAAAGGCTGGGAGGGTACGCGGGGAGATTTTAATTATGCCAATGAATTGGTGGAATTCATTAGAACAAACTTTCCCCAGTTCACCATTGCTGTTGCCGGCAACCCGGAAAAACATTTTGAGGCCGATTCTTTCGCCGCTGATATAGCACATTTGCGTATGAAACAGGATGCCGGCGCTGACTTTATTATGACACAGCTCTGTCATGACGTAGAGCACTACGAATGGTGGGTCGAAGCAATTCGCAAAGCAGGTGTATATTTGCCTATTGATGTCGGTGTAATGCCCGTCCTGCAGAAAGACCCTACAATCCGCATGGCGGTGATGAACGGCAGCGCTATCCCGCGCGATCTGGCTGAGATTATTGCCAGATACGGAAATAACCCGGAAGACTTTAAAAAGGCCGGTAAAGAATATACTGTGAAGCAAATTCACAAATATATCAGCGCCGGCATAGACGGACTGCATATCTATGCTTTAAATAAATGGCGTGATGTGACCGACATTATCAATGCTGCCGGCATCAGAAAAATGAGTGAATAGTACAGCCACGGCCTTAAGCGGGAGGGTCTGGCCGGCCCTCCTCTCATCTCTTGCTGCAGGGAGGTAAGCAGATGGCAAAGATCATTATCGATGAGCAAAGCTATGAAGTTAAAGATAATCTAACCATTTATGAAGCCTGTCGGCAGGCGGGGATTATTCTTCCCGCCTTAATGTATGATGACAGGTTGGAACCTGTAGCCAGTTGTGATTTAAGCGTTGTCGAGGTGGAAGGTGAAAAAAAGCTGGTTAATGCCTGTACCCAGCGCATCAGTGACGGCATGAAAATCCAGACGCAGACTGCGCGGGTTAGGGAAGCAAGAAAGAAAGTGTTAACTGACCTGCTGGCGAAACATCCCCTTGATTGCGAGCAATGCTCAACTGCAGTACAGTGCAAGCTGCAGGCATATGTTCAGGAATATGAAATCCCCCACCCGACGCAAAAAAGCAGCAATAAAAATTATGAACTTGATGAAAGCAATCCCTTTTACATTATCAACCCCAACAAATGTCTTGCCTGCGAGCTTTGCGTACGCGTTTGCAGTGAACTGCAGGGTGTTGGCGCTCTGGAAATAAATGATAAAGGGTATGTACAGCGCAAGCTTACAGTTGAATGTGAATCCTGCGGTAACTGTATTGATATCTGTCCTGTACGGGCGATTATACCCAAAAGGTTTGCCGAAGAATATGCACAAGAACTGGCAGTAATGGGTAAAGAACAGGCGTCTGAACAGACACGCCATGTCAAAACTACCTGCTCTTATTGTGGGGTTGGCTGCCAATTAGAATTAGTTGTGCTCAACGAAAAAGTCATCGATGTTAAGCCGGTTAAAGTGCCGCCCAATAACGGTTTACTATGTGTCAAGGGTAAGTTTGGCCACAAATTTATTAATCATCCCACCCGTTTAAAAACACCGCTGATCAGGAAAAATGGCAAACTTGTGGAGGCCGACTGGGATGAGGCTTATGACTTAATAACAAAAAAAGTAAAAGAAATTAAAAGTAAATACGGTAGCGATGCTTTTGCCGGCTTAAGTTCAGCCAGATATACCAATGAAGAAAACTATCTTTTTCAAAAACTGGTCAGAACAGTCTTCGGCACCAATAATGTTGATCATTGCGCCCGTCTCTGACACTCTTCCACGGTTGTAGGACTTGCAACCACGTTAGGTAACGGGAACATGACCAACAGTATCAGCGATATTCGTGAGACAGATTTAATGTTTGTGATCGGTTCCAATACGACCGAGAACCATCCTGTCATTGCTAATTTTATGCGGCAGGCCAAAAAACGCGGCGCCAAACTTATTGTCGCTGACCCGAGGGAAATTGACCTGGCCAAAATTGCCGACATTTATCTGCAAATAAAACCAGGCAGCAATATTGCCCTAATCAATGCTATGATGCATGAAATTATCAAAAATAAGTGGTATGACCAAGAGTTTGTTGCCGCACAAACGGAAGGCTTTGCGGAGCTCGCTGCGCACATACAGGATTTTACGCCGGAAAAAGTTGCCGAGGTCTGCGCTGTTAGTGCCGAGGACATTAAAAAAGCAGCGCAGATGTATGCTGCCGCTGAGAAAGCCGGAATTTTCTACGCCATGGGCATCACGCAGCATCTCTCAGGCGTCCATGCTACCATGGCTCTCTCCAACCTGGCCATGCTTTGCGGCAATCTGGGCAAAGAAGCGGCAGGGATAAATCCTTTACGGGGACAAAACAATGTGCAGGGCGCCAGTGATATGGGCTGCCTGCCCGGTGATTACCCCGGCTATCAGAAAGTTTATCATCCCGAAGCACGGAAAAAATTTGAGCAGGCCTGGGGAGTCAGTCTGCCGGCCAAAACAGGTTTAACACTTTCTGAAATCATACATGGCGGTGCCGACGGCACAATTAAGTTCCTGTACATTACAGGTGAAAACCCCATGATGACCGATCCTGATTTAAAGAAAGTGCGTCATTCTTTAACAAGCCTGGAGTTCCTGGTTGTGCAGGATATCTTCTTAACAGAAACAGCAGCCCTGGCTGACGTGGTACTTCCCGCTTCTTCCTTTGCTGAAAAGGATGGTACCTTTACTAATACTGAACGCAGGGTACAGAGAGTGAGAAAAGCCATTGAGCCCATCGGGGATTCTAAGCCGGACTGGGTAATCTTCTCAGAGTTAATGGCCCGCTTGGGAAGGCCGCAGTCTTATCGCTCGCCGGCTGACATCATGGCAGAAATAGCCGGTCTGGTACCTGAATATGCCGGCATTACCTATGAGCGTCTGGATGAAGTAGGTATTCAGTGGCCTTGCTATTCTGCGGATCACCCGGGAACACCAATCCTGCATCAGGATAAGATTGAACGCGGCAAAGGACTATTTGTGACTGTGGATAATATCTCCAGCGCAGAATTAGCAAACTATGATTATCCCTTCATCATGACTACCGGCAGAAATCTTTACCAATATCATGCCATGTCCATGAGCGGTAAAGTTGATGAACTGAATAAAAAAGCATCTGAATCATACATCGAAATAAATACGGCAACAGTGGAACGTTTAGGATTAAAGGACGGTGACCAGGTCAAAGTTACCTCACGCCGCGGTTCCCTCATCACAACCGTGAAAGCAACAGACAGAATTGCAGAAGAAGTTATGTTCATGCCGATGCATTTTGCCGATGCCAAAGTCAATTATCTAACCAACACAGTAACCGACAAGATGGCCAAGATTCCGGAACTAAAAGTTGCCGCTGTCAGGGTAGAAAAAGTATAAATACCGTATGCCAAAGGCCAGGGAGAAAGGAACACTCCCTGGCCTGACTAATGCGCCGTATAAATGTATACTTACTTTATTTAAGCCCTAGTTGTTTTCTCTTTTTTATGATGTGAGCTTCTATATCACGTGCCGCCTGCTCGGGATCATCACCCAGCGCCACTTTTCCTCCTGTCATCTCTTCTACATCTTCAGTCAGCAGCTTCACTAACTTTGGTGCACCGGTAATAAATGGCGTGGGCGACAGGTGAGTGTATGCACCATAAGCTACCGCAAAAATGCCATCAATGGTCGCTTTTTGTTCCATCCACTCCGGAGCCGTGACAGCAATGGGCAAATCAGGGATATCAACATCCAAATGGTCAGCTAAAGCAGTAACCAGCATGGAAATTCTGCCGGTATCGGTACAGGTGCCAAAACTTAAGACAGGCGGAATACTCAGAGCTTTACACACTTCCTGCAGTCCCGGACCTGCCAGCTCAATGGCCTTCAAATTACAGAGACCGGCTACTTCCAAGCCGTGATTGCCGCAGCCGCCGGCCACTACCAGAATATCACGCTTAATTAATTCCTTGGTAATATTGACAGTATTCCAGTCGTGGGGACCATTGCGCAGCGTTGCACAGTTGGCTAAAGCCACTATTCCTTTAATTTTACCCTTGGATATAACATCTACCAACACATTTAGGTCGTTATTAATAGCCTGCAAAACAGCCTCTGTAGAAAATCCGGCTATGGCTTTACGCTTATGCTGCGGCACCATAGCTTTAATCTTGCCATGACGCTTTTTGAAGTTTTCAATGGCCACTTCTATACATTTTTCTGCCATTTCATCAGCCTTAACCGGATTATAGGCCATGTTATGTTCTGTGCCGGGTACACCAATAATGGTACTGACACTAATCAGCGCCACCTGATATTTTTCCGCATATTGATCCATCGCCGGCGGCGAACAGTTTTCCTCCATCACCAGGGCATCGACAGTACCGGTCGCCAATAAGGGCTCAATGGCTAACCAGTTGCCCATCAGTCCCACAAACACATCGTCTACCGCAAAGCGCTGCAGTAACTCCTGACCGGTTTCAATGGAGCCAACTATCCGCAGTCCCTTGGCCCCGGCTTTTTGCGCCAGCTCCTGATATTTTGCCTGTTTTGCTTTCTGCAGTGCTGCCACCCCAATCCAGGGCTGATGGCCGTTAAAGGCAATATTTACATAATCCGGGTCCATAATGCCTAAATCTACGTCTACTTCATGCGGCATAGGGGTACCAAACAGAATATCCTGCGTCATTTCCAAGCCGATTTGCGCCGTATAAATGGTTGACAGTCCCAGGCGCAGCGCTTTTTTAGCTAAGGAAACGTAATCTCCGTCAACATTGGTTAAACAGCTGGCAATGCAGTTTTCTACTTCATGCTGCACACCTGCAGGGTATAAGTCCAGTTTTCTCCATATGGCTTTGCGTTTTTTAGGGGCAAAAACCTCTACCATAATGCTTTCCTGATCAGGATTTACCTTTAATTCACGATCCAGCAGCTCCGCCAGCTGAACAGCTAATTCATTCGTCTCCTGCTTGGGATTAATACCTGTCTGTTCACACAGCCACTGCAGTTTATCAACATCAGTTATTTTAAAAGGTGTTTTTCCTGCAGCTGTTGCCTTGAGTGTTCTAAAAGCCTCAAAGGCATGGTGTCCATATGTGGCTGCCCCCATAATATTTCTCATTAAAAAGTTGCGCATAGCCATGGCATCGGGACCGATACCACAGACCCCTTTTTCTGCCCCCGCTTTTTCACTGATCCGGCAGGGGCCATGGGTACATAACTGACAGCTTAAGCCCTGGAGGCAAAACTTACAGCGTATTTTCTCTTGTTCTTCCCATCTGGAAAACACACTGGATAATCCGTCATCCCTAATCCTTTTCAGCATTTCCTCGACGGAATCATGATAACTAACACGTCCTTCCAGTCTTTCTAAAACATTTTCTGCCATTATAACAGCCTCCCGATTGCGTATTCATCTCTGCTAGTATGCCCCAAAACGGAGCAGTTTTGAGTTTTAGCCATCAATTTATCCGCACAGGCTGTTTAAGCATAATAAAGACGCGCCCGGTCAAACCGAGCGCGTCTTTTTGCTAATGATTAGTCTACTTTGCCAGTGCCAGGAAAGCATTATGCAGCGCTTCACCCTGGTCATCACTCATAATGAGAATGATTATGTCTCCAATATTATCAACGATTATCTTCTCCGGATCAACACCGACACAAATCCACTTTTGAGGATCAACATTTTCCTTAATTGCTGTCTTTATTTGCTCTATATCGGCACCTTCTTTGGCCCGCACCAGACATAACTCATAAGCGGAAGGCATGATTACCGGCTCCGAAGCAATGGCTTCTGCAAAATCTACTTCCGTTCCCAGGTGATAGCTGCAGTTTTCTGCGGTAATCTCTGTTACCTGCAAACCTTCCTTAATATACTCTTTAAAGTAGTCATCTACTTCCGCCGTCTCATAGATTGCAGCTAAAACATCTTCCAGGCTGCCCTCCAGGATATTGTCTCCCTGACCGGTTTTTGCTGACTGACAGCCCACGAAAATAAATACTGCTGCCAGTACTAAAAACAGACATAAATATTTCTTCATCCACATCCCTCTTTCCTGATTATCTGTCTCTAGTTAAGACGGGAAAACAGCCGGAAGGTTCCTGCCTAAATAAAAATTTTATGTTTGCGCCGGAGCTGCAGGCGGTAATGCATCAACTTAAGTTAACTAAAATTTTTTATCATCTGTTAATCTATTGTCTGTTAAGCATGGTATACTTAAGACAAAGTATATACGATTATTATACAAAGGAGTGTGGTTTATGGTTTATACGCTGCCGGAACTACCTTACCCCTATGATGCCCTTGAACCTTACTATGATCAGGAAACGGTACGAATTCATCATGATTTACATCATAAAGGTTATGTGGATGGACTTAACAATGCTGCAGCCAAACTTACCGAAGCACGGGCAGCAGGTGATTATTCCCTCATTAAGCATTGGGAAAGAGAACTGGCCTTTCATGGAGCGGGGCACATACTGCACAGCCTTTTTTGGGAGAATATGAGCCCCTCAGGTGGCGGCGCGCCTCAGGGTGTTCTGGCCCAGCAGATTGAGCAGGATTTTGGCAGCTTTGCAGACTTTAAAAAGCATTTCAGCGCGGCAACCGTTGCCGTTGAGGGGTCAGGCTGGGGGCTTCTGGTGTGGAATCCCCATGCTGACAGGCTGGAAATTATGACCGCAGAAAAACACCAAGATTTGGCTATTTGGGGGGTAACCCCGCTCTTAGTTTGTGATGTCTGGGAACATGCCTATTATCTCAAATATCAAAATAAAAGGGCTGCCTGGGTCGAAGCCTGGTGGAACCTGGTAAATTGGCCGGATGTTGAGACAAGATTGACAAAAGCAAGAAACAAATAATGTGAAGGGTGCTCTTTCCCAAGAGCACCCTTTCCTTATCAATATAACTCTGCGCCCTGCTGCAGCAGCTTTTCTTCCCACAGCATTTTTAAAATCGCTAATTCTTCACTGTAATCGGTTTTAGTTTCATCCTTATCATATTTTAACTTTTCCAGCACCTCAATAGTAAAACTTCCCGGTCCCTCCTGCTGCCAGTCCTTTTGCAGTGCCCTGTTAGGATGATTGCCAAAGTTTAGTTTAAACTTAATGCTATTGACCGTACTCTTTAGATCCTGAGTCCCTTCGAGATAATATTTATTGCTGGAGGTATGTTTAACAGCCAAAATACCCATGTCAGGTTTCAGTTGTTTATACAGCTCTTTGAGCTCTTTTTTGCGTTGGGGATCCATGCTAATATCCCATCTCCTTGAGAATCCTTGCTAAGGTAAACAGGCGCTCACCTATCAGCTCCCCGTCTTCACTAAGGGCTTGACTAAAGAGTTGGATATCTTCATTGATTTTCTCATTATCTGTACATACCGCTACAGTCATAGCATCACCCTGGAGGCCGACGCGGTCAATAATGGGCTGCTGCGGATCATACAAGTTTTCATAGCGGTAGGCTTCTTGAAAATATTGCTGTGCACGGCAAACTAAAATTGCTAAATCTAAAACACGATGCAGGGGCAGCTCCTCTGACTGCCGCGACCATTTTGTTCCCGTATGACGCCAGACTTTAGCAGAAATATCAACTTTGCCGCGCTCATTCCACTGTGCCAGGCCTAAGGACAGGCCTTTGGCATCACTTTGATAGGCCTTCCTACCGTCCACATGCTCATAATCTTCAGCAACAATGACCGGTTTATGCTTTAAAGTAGTAGGTAGTTTCATCAATTGACTCTCTCCTTGCTTAACTTGCAGCTTACTAATTTACTAAACTACTAGTTTACTAATGCCAGTATAAGCTTCATTTCTCTTCATGTCAAGCAAAAGTAGTTGTCCGCCTCATGTAAAAAATGACTGACAAGGCCGCGGGGTATCTCCCCGCCGCCTTGTCATGTGCCTGGAACTAATACCGCCAATCATTAATACAGACTGCTTTTGCCTGACAGCAAGCTTTAAGATCATTCACTGTCTGTTGAAACAGGGGCAGCTCTTCTTCTGCGGCCAGAATATTAATTTCGTCTATTTCCGTTTTCAGGGAAAGTCCTTTTTCTGATTTATACTTTCTGGCCTCAGCAATTACAGCTTTTAGCCGCTCACCAAAATTAATAAGCTCTTCAGCCGGTTCTGCTTCCTGCTCCCACATTAACTGATGTAAAGAAAGAGCCTTTTCATGCTGTCTGAAAAATGTTTGGTAGAGATATTCAGTCAGGTGTGGGATATAAATAGCATATAGTTTCATGATATTAAGCAGGCAATAATAGAGAGCAAATTGTGCCGACCGGCGCTCTTTGTAACCGTGCTTTTCCGGCTTATACAGCCGCTCCTTGACAATTTCCAGGTAGTAATCACAAAAATCCTTCCAGAAATAATCATCTATTTGATGACGGGCCAGACCGACTTCATATTGCTCCAGCTGCCTTCTGGCAGCAGCGGTGGTCTGTCTGCAGCGTTCGATGATCCAGCGGTCAACGGGCAGCAGCGCTGCCTCGTTATCTATAGGCTCAAAATCCTGTAAATGAGAAAGAGCAAATTTGGCTGCATTCCATAGTTTGGTGATAAATCTTTTGGCAATCTTTAACTCATCTTCACTAAAAAAGGTATCGGTGCCCAGTTTGGCGTTAGCTGCCCAATATCGGATAACATCAGCAGAATGTTTTGCAATCAATGCAGGAGGTAACAGCGCGGCATTACTCTTAGATTTACTGATTTTTTCGCCCTTCTTGGCTAAAACAAAGCCGCAAATCATGATATCCCGCCAAGGAATGTCGCCGGTATGGTACAGGCTTTTCACTATAGTGTAGAAAGCCCAGGTGCGAATAATTTCATGCGCCTGTGTTCTCATGCTCATGGGCAGCAGTTTGTCGGAAATATCCTCCTGCTCCCCCCACCCGGCATTTATTTGCGGTGTCAGGGAAGAAGTGGCCCAAGTATCAAAGACAGCGCTTTCCGGGATAAATTCCACGCAGCCGCAGGTGCAGGCCGAATCAGGCTGTGTTTCCAGCGGATTAACCGGCAGCATTGCCGGACTGGCCGGTATGACTTCCCCACAATTTTTGCAGTACCAAACAGGTATTGGCACCCCAAAATAGCGCTGTCTTGAAATGCACCAATCCCACTTCAGATTCTCCACCCAGGAGAGATATCTGTTTTTCATCTGGGCAGGGTACCAGTTTATTTGTTCCGCCGTCCGCAGAAACAGCTCCTTATGAGACAGGATATCTATATACCACTGCCGGGAGGGGATTATTTCTGTTTCTGTGCCGCATCGTTCATGCACAGCCACTGTATGGCAGATTTGTTCACTTTCCCGCAAAAGGTTTTCTTCAGCAAGCATTTCTATAATTTTTTTGCGAGCGGCTTTAACAGACAAACCGCCAATAAAGGGCACATCTGCGGCGATGCTGCCGTCAGACAGGACAACCTGACGATAGGGCAGCCGGTGTTCTTCGTACCATTCCAAATCTGTGCTGTCACCAAATGTGGCACACATCACCACCCCTGTGCCTTTCTCCGGATTAACTTTATCATCGGTCAAAATCGGAATCTCGTAATTATATAAAGGGACAACAGCCGTCCTGCCGATATAAGCCTGATATCGTTCATCGGCAGGATGTACAAATAAACAAACACAACCGTAGAGCAGTTCAGGCCTGGTTGTGGCAATTATTAACTCCGTCTCCCCGACTCTAAAGGGCAAATAATTAAAATTGGTCTGCTGTTCTACCGCCTCCAATTCGGCCTGCGCGATTGAAGTCTGACATTCAGTACACCATAAGACCGGTGACTCTTTCATATATGCTTTTCCGTCTGCAAACAGCCGGAGAAATGAGCGCTGAGAAATGCGCTGCACAGCAGGACTAATTGTTTCATACTGCAGTGTCCAGTCTACGGAAAAGCCTAAACTCTGCCACAGATCCTTAAATTCCTGTTCATATTTTGCTGTTGTCGCCAAACATTTTTTAACGAACTCACTTCTGGGCAGATCTTTAGCCTTTATCCCCTCTTCTTTTTCCACCAGACGTTCTGTGGGCAGGCCGTTATCATCAAAACCAAAAGGATAAAAAACATTATAGCCCTGCATCCGCTTAAAACGGGCAATTATTTCCGCCTGCGTATAGGAAAAAATATGACCGATATGCAAACTGCCGCTCACGGTGGGAGGCGGAGTATCAATAGAATAAACAGGCCGTGAGCTGTCAGAAGCAAATTTATAAACAGCGTTTTCCTCCCACAACTGCTGCATTGCTTTTTCTGTTTTCTTAAAATCATATTTCTTTTCCATAGCTGTACCTCCCTCTCTTATTTCCGGCATATAGCAAAAATCGCCCTAAGCTAAATCGCTTAGGGCGAACCATTACGTCCGTGGTACCACCTAAATTCAGATATCACATCTGCACTCTGCCAATACGGGCTGTAAGCAGCCGATATTGCTTCCCTGGTAACGGTGGAAATTTCCGGTGAAACCTACTCGAGATAATCTTTCAGTTCACGGCTTAAAGGCCACTTCCATACCCCCGTCACGAAGATTTACACCAACCATCTTCTCTCTGGGCTTCAGGTGAGTATGTACTCCTCCTTCTCAACGCCTTTGCTTTATATCTTTGTAACTGTATCATAATTTATGCCATGCAAAAAGTCAAGCGTGACAGGGGACGGTTCTTTGTCACACTTCTCTTATCCCCTTACCACACCCCACTAACTAAAGCCAGGGTGAGATTATCAGTCTATAAGATAAATTGTACTTCTTCCTTACTTCATTATTTACTCGCTGCTTTGCTTTTATCTCCCTGCACACGTAAGCAGTCAGATTGTATCCTTCAGCTGCTGATTTTTATCCATAATGCTTCTAGCGACGCATCGCTGTAAAAGATCCTACTCAGCACCTTATTCTCTTCTAGATCATTCTTTATAGTTTTCCGGGGATGGTCGCAAAATTGATTCATTTTCACTGACATAAGATGGCTAACCGGACTTTTGCGCGGCTACCAGCCAATCCGGGGCTTATATCACTCCACACAACATTTCTATTTATTTATTGTAGTTTTCGCGCTCCGTGTTTATGTGACAAGGAACCGTCCCCTGTCACCCTGTCACGATAGCATCTCACTGTGATTGAGAATTAATGTATTGTATAGGAACAGTACGTCTTGATTTTTAAACTCAATAAACTCCCCCAGCTTATTGGCAGCAAGATAGCGTAAATCAACAAGCGTAATTTTCCGGTACCCTGCTAACAGTAAGGGTGCCAGGCTGCTGCCGTAGGAGTCGCGAAAGATGATTAGTTCCCTGTCCGTGTGAGCCTGGGGATTTTCAATCGTCAGCAGCGCTACGGCGCCGGAAAGAAAAAGATCATAGGAATCTATCTGGCCAAACTTCTCTGCCGCATAAACTTTGCCATATTCTTTATTATCATAGTAATAGACGACTGCATCTTCAATGGCTGCATTGGTAAGATAGATTAATTCTTCCGGCGCCAAAGGTAAAGCAGCCTGCCCAAAATATGCCCCATAAAAAGGATACTTTACCACAGTGGTATATTCCACCTCAGCCACAGTAGGCGGCAGCCCTATGCTGTGTGCCAGTTGAGCCACTACAGGCTGCAGGCACTCCTGCCGCCAGTGCAGATCGGTACGATAATAATCGGACAGTGACAGACAGGAAAAAAGATCAATATACTGCATTTTTTCTATATTCTGCTGCATCAGCTCCACCAGCCGCCGGTAGTCAAGAGCGGGATAGCCATTGGGGGCAGCAGCAAAATAGTTTTTATCGGGAATAATGGCATAAAAAACATTCATCCCCTGCAGATAAGTTTGCGCAATGTTATTAAACTTTTGTGCAGCCTTGATAACAGACTGCTCCCGCAGTGGGTATTCCATTTTAAACAGATGCCCATTTAGGAAGTAAATGCCGTTATTATCCTTCTGCCTGAAAAGATGAAAAACTGTAACTGCTTTTAACTGCCGCAGCTGCTCACGCCCGAAAAACTGGTCCAGGCTGTACCGTTCAAACTCCTTAAACCATTTCCTGTTTACAAGTTTGGCGAAGCTAAAAGCCGGAAACTGCTGCAGCTTCCTTCTTTCACTAAAGGAGATGGCCTGGGGAGGAGAAATTAAGTTAAGCAGAAAGAGTCCCACCAGCACCAAGAGAAAAGCCAGGGTAACCACTTTATTTTTTATGGTATCATTCACGCCGGACACTCCTAAAATCTAAAATACAAAAAGGGATTAAAAGAACCATCAACAAGGTATGCCGTCACTATCAGCAGCAGTGCCGTCAGTACCACCGGTTCTGCCAAGTTGATTAACAGCCTGCCGTGTTTTATACTTTTCAGTTTTTCTGCCGCCAGCTTAGGCAGAGGTGTTGACCCGACCACGGCAGCCGAGATAACAACGGCATAGCTCTGCAGATAATAAAGCGTTTCTGTGCTGCAGAGCGGCAGCCCCGCCAGTCCCAGCATCGCCTGTAAACTTGATAAGGCATCATTTATACTTTCTGCATTAAAAATAAAAAAGCTCAGCATGACACAAAAAATCACATAAAAATGAACTAAAAATGGCGGTAGTTTGGACAGGAAGCTGCGTAAGAAGTATTTCTCCAGTACCAGCAAACAGGCAAAGGCAAGCCCCCACACCACAAAGTTCCAAGCAGCACCGTGCCATAAACCGGTGGCCAGCCAAACCACCAGGACATTGAACAACCAGCGCGGTGTACTTACTCTGTTCCCGCCTAAAGGAATATACAGGAAGTCCCGGAACCAGGTACTGAGGGAGATATGCCAACGACGCCAGAATTCTGTAATGCTTTTAGCGATGTAAGGGTAATTAAAGTTTTCCGGAAACCGAAAACCAAAGAATTTGCCCATACCAATGGCCATATCACTATAGCCGGAAAAATCAAAATATATCTGCAGGGTAAAGGCCAAGGCGTACAGCCAAAAAAACAGCACACTTTTCTCGTCAGACATTTTAAAGCTGCTGCATAACTCACCCAGGACGTTAGCCAGCAGGACCTTTTTGGCCAAACCAATGATAAAACGCCTGACTCCACCGGCAAAGCCGACCCAGGAATGGGTGCGGCTTTCTAAATCAGCAGCCACAGTGGTATAACGTACAATGGGACCGGCAATTAACTGCGGAAAGAAAGAAACATAAAGGAGAAATTTCGCAAAACTTTTCTGGACTTTAACCTGATCACGGTAAACCTCAATCGTATAACTTAAAATTTGAAAGGTATAAAAACTAATACCGATAGGCTGTACTAAATTTAAACGAGCAAAATTGGTGTTAAACAAGACATTTATATTGGCAAGCAAAAAGTCTGCATACTTAAAAAAAACTAAAAGACCGATACTCACCACCAGGGAAGAAACCAACAGCAGGCGGGCATATTTACGACCTCTGAATTTATCAATATAGAGTCCGTGCCGGTAAGCGGAATAAGCTGCGATCAGCATTAAAATCAGGTAAACAGGCTCACCGTAAAAATAAAAAAACAGGCTGGCCAGCAGCAAAACAGTATTTTTAGCTCTGTGGGGAGCAAAAAAATATGCAATTAGAACAAGTGGCAGATAATAATACAGAAAAACAATACTTGCAAATACCATTACTGAGCTCCTTATTATTGCTGTCAAAAGCAGTGCGCTTTCGCTACTGCACATTGAGACGTTTGACCGTTTAAATTGTTCCCAACTTTACAGTCACGCTTTTCACAAAAAAAAAGACACATGATTTTCATGTGCCCCTGCCCTTACTGTTCAGGCTGCAGCGCTTTTAATTTATCCATAATTTTACTTTGCACTAAAGCTTTCATTTCTGCAAGCTCAATCCCGAAGACAATAGCTGCTGTTTGTACTACAATCTCCTGCTCCTTTGACCGCTTAACGGTCACAGCTTCATCAGTCACGGAAAACATTTCCACGGAACTTATCTCCACTGCTGCTTTAATGTGACCGACAATGCCGTCTTGTGCTGTGACAGCGGCAGCCAGCTCCTCCAGCGCTGCTTTTAACACTGAACTGACGTGGTCATACTCCGCCAATAACCTGCCTTCACCGGAGACAACAGTGGCTCCATCATGAAGGTGTCCATCCACCCAAAAGTTTTCTTTCCTGGTTTCACAGGAACAGCTATGCTCCGTCTCACAGGAACAGTCATGGTGTTCCCCGTGTTCATGGTTGTGATGATGTTCATGTTTGTGATGTGAATGCTGCATTTTTATCACCTGAAATCCTTTCCCAAGCATTATCTTGTTATCATCGCTGCCAGATATCTCGTTAAATTTATTGTATCATCAAGGGGCATTTTTTTGAATAGTAAATACATTTTTCTTCTTACTTGCAAAATGGGTTAAACAGTAAAAAAACACACTGATTTGCATATTAAAGCGCATGATAATGTTATATAATGAATGATGAAAACAGCTGTTTGCAGCAACAACTTGAATGCGAATGGGGTGGGTCGAGTGAGTAATATTGTCAGACGCATATTGGTAGAAAAAAAGCCCGGCTTTGATATCGAAGCACAGCATTTACTGCAGGATTTAAAGGAAAATTTAGGTCTCACGGCTTTGACACGGGTGCGCATTATTAACCGCTACGATATGGAAGGCGTAACAGCTGAGGCCTATCAGCAGGCGCGGAATATGATTTTCGCTGAGCCCAATGTAGATTTTGTTTATGATGAAACGATAGCCATAGAAGATAATGTTAAGCATTTTGCCATGGAATATTTACCCGGCCAGTACGATCAGCGTGCAGATTCTGCCGCCCAGTGTATTCAGATTTTAACTCAGGGTGAGCCGCCAACTATCCAGACGGCAAAAATAATTTTGCTTTACGGCAGCCTGACAGAGGATGATTTCCGGAAAATTAAGGCTTATTGTATTAATACCGTTGACTCCAGGGAAGCTGCCTGGGAAAAACCTGTTTCCCTGGCACTGCCGACCACGGTCCCGGAAGATGTGGCCGTGCTTACCGGCTTTATCCAGATGGATGATGCACAGCTTTCCCGCTTCAAGCAAAAAATGGGTTTTGTCATGAGCGATGCAGATTTTAAATTTTGCCAGACATACTTTAGAGATGAAGAAAAAAGAGATCCCACTGTCACGGAAATGACAGTGATTGACACCTATTGGTCAGATCACTGCCGCCATACCACATTTTTAACCACCATTGATCAGGTTTCTATCGAAGCCGAAGGTTTGGGACAACCTATTAAACAGGCTTATGAAGCCTATCTGAAAGACCGTCAAGAAGTTTACGGCGCGGAAAAGAAAGATATCTGCCTGATGGACATTGCCACCCTGGGCATGAAAAAATTAAGGAAAGCAGGTAAACTGCAGGATTTAGACATTAGTGACGAAATCAATGCCTGCAGCATTGTGGTAGAAGCAGAGATTGATGGTAAAAAAGAAGAATGGCTGGTCATGTTTAAGAATGAAACCCATAACCATCCCACCGAAATTGAGCCCTTCGGTGGTGCAGCAACCTGCCTGGGGGGTGCCATCAGGGATCCTCTTTCCGGCCGCGTTTATGTTTATCAGGCCATGAGGGTAACCGGCAGTGGTGATCCGCGAGCCAGTATTGCCGAAACACTACCCGGCAAACTGCCGCAGCGCAAAATTACCACCGCTGCAGCAGCAGGCTATAGTTCGTACGGCAATCAAGTCGGCGTAGCTACAGGTCAGGTGGCAGAAATATATGATCAGGGCTTTATCGCTAAGCGTATGGAACTAGGTGCAGTAATTGGTGCCGCACCGAAAGCAAATGTCGTCAGAGCTAAACCTGTAGCGGGAGACGTAGTGCTGCTGGTCGGAGGCAGAACAGGCCGCGACGGTTGTGGAGGAGCTACAGGCTCCTCAGTTGAGCATACAGAGGAATCGATTTATACCTGCGGAGCGGAAGTCCAAAAAGGTAACGCCCCGACGGAAAGAAAAATTCAGCGTCTGTTTAGAAACCCGCAGGCCAGCCGCATGATTAAGAAATGTAATGACTTCGGTGCCGGCGGAGTTTCAGTTGCCATCGGTGAGTTGACCGACAGCCTGCTGATCAATTTAGATGCGATACCGAAAAAATACGCAGGACTTGACGGTACGGAACTGGCCATTTCCGAATCACAGGAGCGCATGGCTGTCGTTGTCTCCCGGGAAAACGTTGATCGTTTTCTCGAGCTGGCTGCAGCTGAAAACTTGGAAGCTGTAGAAGTGGCAGTCGTCACTGACGACGGGCGGCTAAAAATGATGTGGCGCGGCAAAACTATCGTTGACATCAGCAGAGATTTTCTCGCCACTAACGGCATCCGGCAGCACAGCAAAGTATACGTGGAAGCACCGTCAGCTGCAGAAAACTATTTTAAAAAGAAAAAAGCAGACATTTCGGCTGACCTTAAAGAAGCCTGGCTCAAAAACTTGCAGGATCTGAATGTCTGCAGCCAACGCGGTCTCATTGAGCATTTTGACAGCACCGTGGGCGCCGGCACCGTACTGCTGCCCTTGGGCGGAAAGTATCAGGCTACACCGGCAGTCGGGATGGCAGCTAAATTACCGGTGGAAAAGGGCGAAACCAGCACAGGTACACTGATGACCTTTGGCTATAACCCACAAATAGCCAAGTGGAGTCCCTTCCATGGTGCTTTATATGCCGTAGTAGAAGCAGCAGCTAAAATTGTGGCCATGGGCGGCAGCTATCATACTATCCGCTTAACACTGCAGGAATATTTTGAGAAACTGGGAGCAGACGAAAAAAAATGGGGCAAGCCTTTCAGTGCTCTGCTCGGTGCCCACTACGCGCAGATGCAGCTGGGAATCCCGGCCATTGGCGGCAAGGACAGCATGTCGGGTACCTTTAAGGACCTTAATGTACCGCCCACTTTAGTAGCTTTTGCCGTAACTGCCGTTGATGTAAATAAAGTTATTTCCCCTGAATTTAAGCAGACAGACAGTCAGGTAGTATTAATCCCTGTTACCAGAGATGCCAACGAGCTGCCTGATTTCCAGGCTTTGGGCAGCATTTACCAAGGTATCACTAATTTAATGCATGCCGGCAAAATTACTGCCGCTTTTCCGCTGCGGCATGGAGGCGCTGCCGAAGCAATCAGCAAAATGTGCTTTGGTAACCGGATCGGCTTTAAGCTTGCCGAAGGATTTGCATCTACAGCAAGCGAGCTGCTTTTCTCACCAGACTACGGCAGCCTGCTGCTGGAGGTGCCCCGGGAGGTCAATTTAGAGCAGGATTTTGCCGAGCTTCCGTATAAGCTGCTGGGCTATACACAACCGCAGGCAGTCATTGAGCTTGGTGAAGTTACTATCCCACTACAGTTGGCTCAAGAAGCCTGGGAAGCACCTTTAGAAAAAGTGTTTCCCACCACAGTACCGCTTACGGAAACAACCGCCCCCCAAGCTTTATCCTATACAAAGCGTGGACCGGCAAAAGCAGGAATGCGCCTCGCTAAACCGCGCGTCTTAATACCTGTTTTCCCCGGCACTAACTGCGAATATGAAACGAAAAAAAGATTTGAGCTGGCAGGAGCAGAAGTAGAGATTTTTATTGTGAAAAATCTTACCCCTGCTGACATTGAAGCCTCCATTACTGCCATGGATGCCGCTATTCAACAAGCCCAAATCATCGCCCTGCCTGGCGGCTTTAGTGCGGGAGACGAACCTGATGGTTCCGGCAAGTTTATTGCAACTTTCTTCCGCAATCCCCGCATCAGCGACGCGGTTATGGAGCTGCTAAAAAACAGAGATGGTTTAATGCTGGGCATCTGTAACGGCTTTCAGGCTTTAATTAAGCTGGGCCTCCTGCCTTATGGAGAAATAAAGGCCATTGATGAAACTCAACCTACCCTTGCCTTTAATACTATTGGCCGCCATATGTCCCGCATTGTACGTACCAGAATAGCTTCAGTTCTCTCACCCTGGTTCAGCAACGTAAAAGTTGGTGATATCCACCATCTTGCTGTTTCCCATGGTGAAGGACGCTTCATTGCCACAGAAACAGAGATGAAAAAACTAATTGCCAACGGCCAGATTGCTGCACAGTATGTAGACGATAAGGGACAACCTTCTCTGGATATCCGTTTCAATCCTAACGGCTCTTATTATGCTGTCGAAAGCCTCAGCAGTCCCGACGGCAGAATCCTGGGTAAAATGGGCCACTCTGAAAGAATCGGCAGCAATCTCCACATTAACATGCCCGGTGAGAAAGATCAGCTCATCTTTGAAGCCGGAGTAAACTATTTTACCGCCTAAACGGCAGCGCCCGACTAATTAATTAGCCGGGCGCTTTTTATTAACGCAAATGAAAAATGACTGTAGGTGATATCGCTGCCCTGTTAGGTACCGCAAAAGGTACGGTAGGGCAGTGCAGAAGGCGGGGGCGGGGCAGCATATGCTTCCTGCTCAGGAGTATAGGCATAAGGATCGGTAAGTACACTTAACAGCCGTTTCAGTACAGAATAGTCGTCTTCTGCAGCAGCCGCCAGTGCCTCCTCCACGCGATGGTTGCGGGGAATAACTGCCGGGTTATGCTCCTTCATTAGCTGCTCGACAGCTGCTGCTGTTTCCTGCTGCCTGGCCAATCTCCACTGCCATTGCTGATGCCACTGGAGAAACTCTGCCGATTTAAACAGCTCCATTTCCCTGCAGTCCAAGGTCAGGGAACGGAAAGTATTAGTATAGTCAGCATCATATTTCTGCATCAAAGCAAGTAAATCATCAATTAGAACCTGATCCTGCTCCTCCTCGTTAAATATACCCAGCTTCCTTCTCATACCGGTCAGGTAAAAACGATTGTAGAGCGGAAAATAATCGGCCAGCGCATCTTCTGCTAACTTAATGGCTTCTGCCTCTTCTGCCGCTATAAGCGGCAGCAAACTATCAGCAAAACGCGCCAAATTCCAAGCAGCTATCCCCGGCTGCCTGCCGTAAGCATAACGCCCCTGCAGATCAATGGAACTAAAAACTGTATCGGGATCATAATTGTCTAAAAAAGCACAAGGACCATAATCAATAGTCTCGCCACTAATCGTCATATTGTCAGTATTCATTACCCCGTGCACAAAACCTACCAACTGCCATTTGGCAAGCAGTTCCGCCTGACGCTTGATTACCGCCTTAAGCAGTGCCAAATAAGGATTTTCAGCGGCAGCAGCCTCGGGATAATGTCTCTGGATCGTATAATCTGCTAAAGCCTGCAGAGTCTCCACACCGGCAAGGTGGGCAGCATATTGAAAAGTACCGACACGCAGATGGCTGGCTGCAACCCGGGTCAGAATGGCACCGGGAAGTTTAGTCTCACGCCTGATTGTTTCGCCTGTTGTTACCACAGCCAAACTGCGGGTTGTCGGTATGCCCAGCCCATACATCGCTTCGCTTACTATATATTCGCGCAGCATGGGCCCTAAAGCTGCCCGTCCGTCTCCTCCACGTGAATAAGGCGTCCGCCCGGAACCTTTCAGCTGAATATCAAAGCGTTCGCCCTGCGGTGTAATCTGCTCGCCCAGCAGATGGGCCCGTCCATCACCCAGCATGGTAAAGTGGCCAAATTGATGTCCGGCATAAGCCTGTGCCAGTGGTAAAGACCCTTCTGGTATCCGGTTGCCGGCAAAGACAGCGGTGCCGGCTGCACTTTGCAGAGCCTCAACATCAAGTCCCAGGGCTTTGGCCAACGGAAAATTAAACAGCACTAACTGTGGAGCACTGACCGGGGTTGGCTTGAGGAAACTATATAATGTTTCCGGCAGTCTGGCAAAACTGTTGTCGAAATTCCACCCTGCCTTGATTGAAATATTGGTCGCCATCTTTTCTCCTTTGCTGTCCAGATCTGTTTTAGGGCATCTATGAATATTCTTTGCGTCAACAAATTAATTATGCCGACAGCTGCTTGTTACCATACAGGTTTAATTCAGACATTCCCCTATATTCTTTTGTAATTCCTGCCCATTTTTCTTTGCAATAAGGCACGCAGCTTATCTGTAGTTTCGCTGTCCAAATCTTCCTTGCGGATTAAAGCAGCCTGGTTCATATTAAAATAAGTAATAAAGTAATCCTTTGATTCCAAAACCTGATAAAACTGACTGTATTGAATGCTGGTTTCCCCCGCAAAAGCAGTACTTTTTATCGTTAAGAAATCCTCAAAAAAGTCTATTGTTTCTTTAGCACCGAAAGCGCCTGTTTTGTCGGTGTTAATCCGCTGCTTATTCCTTCTTTCTACTTGGAAGATGATAGCCAGCACTGCTGCCGCAGCCAGGAAAAGCCAGTAAATAATAAATTTAATTACATCAAAGTAACTATGCTCATAAGCAAGCAGGGCTGCTGCTGCTGCAGAGATTAACAAGATAAAAGGTATTACTGCTTTTCTCCTGCAAAATGTTGCCGTATACAAAAATCTGCGGTAATCTTTTTTTTCCATGGTTGTCTCTACTGTAAAAAGTTTAGTTTCAGCCACAGTTTGCACCACCATTTCTTCTTGGTACTAATTTGATTTCTATACGAGAAGCAGTTATCCTACTTCCTGCTCAGGAAAGTTGCAGTTGATTCTTCCGTACCATAGTGATATTTTTAAAGAAAAGAAAATTGTTTCACTTAGAAACAGGGAGGTATGAGCTTGGATAGAGTAGTGTTTGATTATATCCCCGTTAAATTTGACATAGAAGATGTTATGCAACAAATGAGGATTCGTCCTAATTCTAGTTTCAGCGAAGTATTTAGTGAAGCCTTAAATATTGCCGAGCAGCATCTGCGCTGCAAAGCAGTGCTGAAATGGGTAAATGTTGACCAGGTAAGAGACAACGTCACTACCATTGACGGTGTCAGTTTTACCAGCAAAGTGATGGCAGATAACTTAAAGGAGATTAAGAAAGTATTTCTGTGCGTCATGACTGTTGGCGCAGAAATTGATGACTGTCAGGAACTCAGCGACAACGCATTGCGAGATATGATTAAAGGTGTCGCTCTCGGCTATGTACATAAATTTGTCTTCGATTATATTACGGATAAGTTTGGTTATCGCGACCTGGCAATGATGACCCCCGGCTCACTACCTGACTGGCCCATTGTTAACAATAAAGATCTTTTTGCCATGATCGACAATGTTGCAGAAGATATCGGCGTTTCATTGAATGAGCATTACTATATGCTGCCCTACAATTCAGTTTCAGGCATTATTTTTTCCAGCAGCACAGGCTACGTCAACTGCAAACTATGTAAAAATCTTGACTGTATTGGCCGCCATGCCCCCTTCGATCAAGCTGAATACGACCGCATCTTCGCGTGACAGGGGACGGTTCCTTGACACGCTTCCCTCACCCTGCCGCCTGATTAGTTAGCAAACACAATTAAATAAGTAATAGTTAAACCTCTGGCCTGAGAAAAAGACCAGAGGTTTTTGCGTCTGAAAATTAGTCAGCTGTATTATTCTCTACCATAGAGTTTGTTGTAATAGGCGAGAGAGTAATTGTAAAGCTCATCCCGGGCTGCTTTTTCTTTTTCAGCATCCCTGTCTTCTACCATAAGCCAGCACATTACACGTCCGTTCTCACCGTAATGATCAACAAAATCTCTCACTGCTTTGCGGGTCTCATCTTCAGACCAGTTCGCTTTGATAGTCAGCGGGAAAGCAAATGTCATTTCTTTGCCGTAGTTGCTGACCAAGAAATCAGGATCGTTAATCCCCGGCTGCGGCGTCCACATATCAATACCCATTTCAATCATCATCGGTACATACTGTTCGTTTTTACCGCAGGAGTGCAGTTCAACAAATTTACCTTCGCCTTTCACATAGTCTAAAAAGCGTTTCGTGGCCGGGAAAATTTGCTTACGGAACATTTCATTGGAGAAAAATCCATCTCTTTGCGTTCCCCAATCATCATGATATAAAACGCCGTCCACTCTGCCATAATACTTGAAAACATTCTGGCATAATTCAATCTTGTAGTCTGCCATCTTCTGGAAGAATTCTTCTAACAGTTCCGGTTCTTCATAGAAAGCCAATAAGCTTTCGTCAAAAGGAATCAGCTCATGCAGACGTTCAAAAATACCTTCTACACATTGATAGATATGGGGTCTTTCCGGATCAAGTGTCGACTGGATCTTTTTGCCGTCAGCTTCGAAATCGACCAGAGATAAATCAGGCCACTCTAGTTCCTCTTTCCACTTGGAAAACTCAGAAATAGTTCTGGTTCCCGGTTTGGTAATCATCCCACCGGCTACGTCCACCATCGTCCAGTACACGCCCCACCAGTCATATCCGTCTACTTCCGGTACAGGGTGCTCTTCAATGGCATCAGGCCAGATAGTGGCAGACTCATAGCTGTATGCCGGCATCCAGTAAGGCTTGTTACCTGTAACGCAGCGCATATAATTTTCTCTGACCCCAATTACTCTTTTTTCGATCGGTGGTTTAGGTCTCTGAATAAGCCAAGGAAAAGTTCCCTCCTTCTGCCACCACTTTGAGTAGTCACGATTGGCTGCTTGTTCCATAAACCTACCCACTTTAGCCATGTACATATCCCCTTCTTTACATAATATTTTATCAAATGGAACTATTGAAGCAAGAACTACGTGCAGCAATATTGCATAAGTTCCAACATTTATATTCTATCAAAATTCTTTGCAAACAGCAATGTTAAATAAATCACAAGACAAAGCGTGACAGGGGACGGTTCTTTGTCACGATTCTTAGAGGTTAATTAACACACTCTGCAATATGTTTTATCCCTTACGCCAACTAATTATTTATTCTCTAAATTCTTAGTTCCCGGTTTCTAACACTAACGGAGATATGGTCGTGCAGCAAACCGGATCACACTTTCACCCGCTGCACGATACCCCTGTTGACACCTAAAACAGAGGCAATTTGTCTTATAGATAAATTAGATCTACTTCTTAGCTCTACTATTAGCTCACGCCTTATCTTTTCATAGCCTTTCTTGTTAAGACATTCCCACTCTACCCTCTTCATCTTTAAAAACCTTTTTACAAATGCCTCCGCCGCTGCTTCACCTAGAATATCTTTATCTTCTTTCTCATGCTCCTCGACATCCATAAAAGTAATTGGTTCCGTTTCCTGCTGCCTGGAAAACAAAATAAATTGCTTTTTACTTTCATAGATATCGTCTGCAAACATCATAAGTATAAACGATGGATCGAGACATGAACAACAGCCTTGAGGGTAAACGACATAATTACGGTAACTGCTCCACTGATATTCTAAGGGAGAGTTAACCATCCCTGCCTTTACCGGATTATTATGAATGTAGCGTACTGCAGCAAGCAAATGGGCATCCGTCTCTACAGGTTGACTTTTATACCTGTCATGAAACAAATGCCCTACTCTATCCCACTTCTGATTAAAATAATAAACATAACTTGTATTGATTCTCTTGACAAGCCTGCCTAAAGATTCGTGTTCACCAGTAAGAAGAATATGAACATGATTGTTCATCAGGCAGTAGGCATAGATGGTAAAACCCTCATCTGTCGCCTTCTCGTATAATAAATGCAAAAACCTTTTCTTATCTTCAACGTCCAAGAATATATCCCTTAATTCATTACCGCGAAACATAATATGGTAGATTTTAGTCTTACTTTTCACTCTAGCAGTCCGGGGCATAAAATCACCTCGTTATTGAACTGCGTTACTGGTATTATATAACAGTTTCTAAACCCCGTCAAAAAAACCTTTTTGAACTTGATAGTGTCAACCCACTGTAGGGAAAAAATAATTTCACCAATCCTGAAAGGACGCCCACTCGAAATCACATTTATTCCACTTTTTTCAGCGATAGAAAGGAATGTGTGGAAGATGTGTTGAATTAATTGCATAAGACTTCACCTCTTGAGTGACTAGTTTTTAGTTACTCGTCCCCGAACAGGACGGTGAAGTCTTTTTCTGTAATTAGAAGTCAATTCCCTTCTAAATCCCTACAGTAATTTTACACTAACTTTTGAACTTAATCAGCTATCTGAAAAGTGCACGTAAAAGCGTGTCAAAGAACCGTCCCCTGTCACCCCTTAACTGCTAAGACCTAGGAGAAAGCGTGTCAAAGAACCGTCCCCTGTCACGCTAGCAGGGCTTTATGGAAGGTTTTCTTACCTTTACGGATCTTAACTCCAGTCTGTAATTGGGCTGCAGTGATAATGTGTTCAATGGTTTCCACTTTAACATCATCAAGATGGATACCGCCCTGCTGCACCAGGCGTCTTGCTTCACTTTTCGAGGCAGCTAAACCGGTTATGACCAACAGATCCAAAACACTGATTCCGCCCTCGCTTAGCTGTGCCGCCGTTATTTCTGTAGTCGGCATCGCAGCATCATCAGCACCACCAACAAAAAGGGCGTGAGAAGTTGTCTTTGCTTTTTGCGCATCTTCTTCACTATGAACCAGTTTAGTTAATTCAAAGGCCAGAATTTCCTTTGCCTCATTAAGCTGACTTCCTTCCCATTTATCCATTTCTTCAATCTGTTCCAGCGGCAAGAAAGTCAGCATACGCAGGCATTTGAGGACATCAGCATCGTCCACATTACGCCAGTACTGGAAAAAGTCATAAGGTGAAGTTTTATCTGGATCAAGCCAAACTGCGCCGCCGGCCGTTTTCCCCATTTTCTGACCGTCAGCAGTCAACAGTAAGGGAATTGTCATGGCATAAGCATCCTTACCCAGTTTGCGGCGGATTAGTTCCGTACCGGCCAGCATATTGGACCACTGATCATCGCCGCCAAACTGCATATTGCAGCCATAGTGCTGGTAGAGATGATAGAAATCGTAGGCCTGCATAATCATATAGTTAAACTCCAGGAAAGACAGGCCTTTTTCCATCCGCTGTTTATAACACTCAGCACGCAGCATGTTATTAACAGAGAAATGGGGGCCAACTTCCCGCAGGAATTCAACATAATTCAGCTTTAAAAGCCAGTCGGCATTGTTCACCATCAGTGCTTTATCTTCACCGAAATCAATAAACTTTTCCATCTGCTTCTTAAAACATTCACTGTTATGCTGAATAATTTCTGTCGTCATCATATTACGCAGATCTGTTCGCCCAGAGGGATCACCAACATGTCCGGTACCGCCGCCTATTAAAACGATAGGTCTGTTACCCGCCATCTGTAACCGTTTCATCAGGCTGAGCGCCATAAAATGTCCAACATGTAAAGAGTCAGCTGTGGGATCGAAGCCAATATAAAAAGTTGCCTGACCATTATTAACAAGTTCCCTGATTTCTTCTTCATCGGTCACCTGGGCAATCAAACCACGCGCCAGTAGTTCATCATAAATTTTCATTGTTAACATCTCCTTTAGCTAAAATTAACATAATTAATAATGCCCTCTGTTCCCTAGGGAACAGAGGGCAAATAATTGCGGTACCACCTCTGCTTCGGAAACTCCTCACGGAATTCCCCTCACCAAGTGCAATCACACTCGCACGCTGTAGCGGGCGTACCCGTCAAGCCCTACTAGATAATTCAGGCCGCAGCTCCAGGATGTATTCGCCTCAGTCAGTATCTGCATCCTTTCACCAACCGGATGCTCTCTGCAAGACACAAAACTGCGCTACTTCTTCCTTTCCTCGCCTTAACATTATTGAGCGGGATATTAACTTACTATACCCTACGCTATTTGTAATAGGTATTTAAAGCACTAACGTTCCTCTTAAAATTTTATTTTGCCATCAATCATACCTATTATACTATTTTACCAAGTTTTTTGCCAGTGCATGAGTTAAAAAATGTGGTTACTTTTAAATATGCCAGACCAGGACTTTCTCCAGAAAAGTTTGCAGTGCTGTGCTTTGTGGATTGCTAAACAGTTCGCTGCTGAGACCGCTTTCCACGATAGTCTTATCAGCAACAAAAATTGCTTTTTCACAGGCCTTTTTGGCAAAGCCCATCTCATGCGTAACGATAATGGTGTGCAGGCCATCGTTTTGCAGCTCATCCAGCATTGCTAAAACTTCCGCCGTCAATTCCGGATCTAAAGCTGAAGTTGGCTCATCTAACAATAACAGTTTGGGTTTAACAGCAACGGCCCGGGCAATCTGAATACGCTGCTGCTGACCACCAGAGAGTTGAGAAGGATATTTATGACCTTCTTCCGCCAGGCCAAAACGATGAAAAAGCTCGTTGGCTGCCTCAACTGCACTTTCTTTATCCATGCCAAAGGCATGAATTAAAGGTAAAGTAACATTTTCCAGCGCCGTTAGATGTTCAAATAAGCCCCGACTTTGAAAAACGAAACCTATCGTACGCCTGTAAGCTATTAAGTCATTTTCTGCAAAATTTACTTTAGCAGAATCAATATAGAGCTCTCCGGAGGTAGGTGTCAATAGGCCGCCAATAATACGTAATAAAGTTGACTTACCTGCACCAGAGGGACCAATAATGGCTAAAGATTTAAAATCCTCATCAAAAGAAACATCCTCCAGTACTACTCTGCCGGAAAAACTTTTGCAGATATTATTAAGTGTTATTCGCATGCTTATAAATCCTTTCTAACCAACGCGTTATCATGGAAACAGTAAAAGTCATCACAAAATACAAAAACCCCAAAAAGAAATAGTTTTCAAACATGCGAAAGTTTTGTGCTGATATTTCCTGTATTGTTTGCGTCAGCTCAATGACGGCTATTACCGACAGGAGGGAAGAGTCTTTAATAATTGAGGCAAACTGACCGGCCAGGGCGGGTAAAATATGTGACATCAGGATAGGGAAAGTTACCAGGCGGGTTGTTTGGGCAGGAGTTAAGCCAATGGCTTTAGCAATTTCGTACTGCTGGCTATCAATACTCTCCAGTCCACCGCGAATGATTTCAGAGATATAAGCCCCTTCAAAAATAGATAAAATTAAGGCACCGGCAATATAGCGATTACTAACTCCCCAGGCGGTGCCAATAATATAGTAGAAGAAGTAGATCTGTACCAATAATGGCGTCCCCCGGATAATCTGCACATATGTTTTGGCCAAATAAGAGACTACCAAGACCTTCGACTGCTGTGCAATCGCCGCAAGTGCACCAATCAGCAGGCTGAGAATTAAACTGAGGACAGCAATAACCAGCGTCAGCAAGAAACCTTGCCACAAACGTTGTTTAAACGGCAGCAGTGTGGCAAAATTCATTTCATGCCCAATCATATGTAGGGATAGCGTTAGAAATATATACAGGATCACAGCTACTGCCAGTCCACTCAGCAGCTTTTTGGCGATTGACAGTCTATCTGTTGTCGAGCGCATCATGATTATTCAAAAAACCAGGGAAAACCCAACTCGTCAAAAGTTGTTTTTTCTGCTGCCAAATGTTTTGCCGTTAAAGTTTCAAACCCACCCTCAGCGCGGAAATCTTCGATAAAAGCATTGATCTGAGTTAACAGTTCTGTATTACCCTTTTTAACAGCCATTCCCCATTTATCACTTTCCTGGAAAGGAATTAAGACTGCTTTGGTAATCTCCGGATTAGCCTGATTCTGCCGATAAATTGTCAGTTGATCATAAATAAAAGCATCCGCCTTACCCTGAACAACCTCGGTAACACATGCATTTTCCGACGACAAAGCATTAATTGTAGCCTTAGTTAAATTGTTTTGCGCATAGAGATGTCCGGTAGTACCTTTCTTTACTGCTACCACCATCCCCGGTTGATTTAAGTCGTCAATATCTTCCACAGCAGAGTTTGTGTTGACCAGCAATGCTAAATAGGCATGCGCATAAGGTATAGAAAAATCCACACTTTCAGCACGTTCATCTGTAATGGTCATTGAAGAAATTACTACATCCACCATCTCAGTTTGCAGGGAAGGAATCAATCCATCCCAGTTTATGTTTTCAATCCGGACCGGTCTCTGCAAATATTCGCCCAAAGCTTTTGCTAGATCTACGCTAACGCCGCTGGGCTCACCCTGCGCGTCCTTTGTTTCGAAGGGTGGGTAAGCAAGCTCCATCCCCACTACCAACTCGTCTTGTGCTTCTTCCTGCTGCCCTGAACAGGCTGCCAACAACGTAATTACTGTCAGTACAACAATAAAAACAGTTATAATTCTTTTCATTTACACCTCTCCCTGCAGTAGTAGTTTCCTCGATTTACTCACGAAGTAATCCTAGCTGTATAATTGATATTATATCAATCTTCTGAAAAAAAGCTATCCCTGATCGCTGGCCATAGGCACACTTGTGTTGAAAATGATTATCAGTTATACCTGCATTCATTTAGCTTAAGGTAATTAAGTATACAAACAATAAGGCTGCAAACAACTACATCCCATAATTTATTACTATCCTGTCACGTAATTGCTCTGGGTACATAGTATTGTAAATTCCTTTTAGCGCACTATAAACGTAGTAATCATCAAGACTCTTTCTTAGAGGTTGATAGAGAATATCAAAATCTACTCCCAGCAAATTAGTAGTAACATTAGTTTTTTTCATACCATTCTTTAAGTAAAAATGTAGACGCTTCTCCCGTTCTTCCCGCTCTTGTTCCTTTTCTGCTGACTCTAACTTTTCTACCTCTACAAGAAACCCATCAACAGCAAATAATTTTTTCTTTAATAAAGTTAAAAACTGACTACCATACCCTCTACCTCTTTTGGTTGCTATCACTGCAAAGTAGTCGAGTAAAAAACATCTTTGCGAATCATTAAAATATAAGAACGCGTATGCTGTTAAGCTGGCTTGGCTGTCAAGAGCAAAACATTTGTAACTGTGCCGCTTAATCAAACTCTCTATGGCCATAAAAGGTTTTAATTCAGCTGCGGGAAAGTCATTTACCATATATTTTTCATATATTTGCTTGATTTCAGGAATATCAACTTCTTTAATCTCCAACTTTTCTTTTCTCCTTACTTTGGGAAATATAGGGAGCCAGCTCCAAATTCCAACTTTTACCTGGTGATCAGTTCCTGCGGCTGGACAGTCGGGATTATTCAGGTTTTCTCAACACATAAACAACTTTTATCTTAATTATTTTTGCTTACTCCCCTCAAAATCCTGCTGCACCCTACTTATGGGGAGTAAGGTAAAAATAAGACAAGAAAGAGTTTCCTCTTTCTTGTTCCTTTTATGTCAGGACACCGCAACTAACTTTTCTTTCTCCCCTGAGCTGCATGGTCCCCTGCCGGACGCTGCTTAAAGTCTTCGTCGATACGCCGCTTCCACTCCCGCGCGATGGGACGACCTGCCCGCAGCTCACTAACCGCCTCACTGATTACTGCAAAGTTTAATAAAGTACCATTACTATCAGCGTGAAAATTAGCTGCGCGGTCCTCACTGATGCCAAATCGGTCAGCTACAGCAATGGCATCGATGTTGGCGCCGAGAAAAATGAATTCCCAACCATACTTGTTTTTCTGCTGCTCAATCAGCCGGCGTACTTGCTCATAGGTAAACTCGCGGCTGGCATTTTCCATGCCGTCCGTCGTGATTACGAACATCACATGCTCGGCACGCTCGCCTGCGGCGGTATGTTTCTGAACATTAATGATGGTGTTAATAGTTTTTCCTACAGCATCTAATAATGCTGTACAGCCCCTTACATAATAATCTTTCTCTGTGAGCGGCTTGACACCCCGCAGGTTGAGGCGATTATGCAGCAATTCATATCTGTCATCAAAGAGGACGGTAGTGACAACCGCCTCACCAGGTTCATTTTTTTGTTTAGCCAACATGGCATTGTAGCCGCCGATGGTGTCACTTTCCAGACCGCTCATGGAACCGCTTCTGTCCAGAATAAAGACCAGTTCTGTTAAACCTCTTTTCATTCTGTTATCCTCCAATCATTATTGCTGATTTAAGGATAACAGTTCAGATTCAGATTGCGGTCGCCTGGCAGGCGACAATTAAGCATACTACTGCGCTAAACCCCAAGCAGATTCTGCCCAAAAGCAAATAAAGCTTCATTAATTTCAAAAATATTGTAATTGCCTTCAGCAATAAAAAACTCAACAATAAGATCAAACTTACTGCTGGGAGAAAGGGCAAAACCAGCCTTCCGCAGCAGATCTTTTGTCTCATCAAGGGTTAATTCTAAAGCTATGGCAAAGGCCAGGACTGTAGGTTTGCTGGGCTTGTAGTCGATATTGTTGCGAATTTTAGAGAATAGTTTGCGATCAATATTTGCTTTTTTATAGGTCTCGGCATCTGTCAAGCCTTTTTCATCAATTAAACGAAGTAACATTTGTGAGAAAGTTTCATCCAGCTGCTCCATGAGATCTTCAAGATTTCGTTTGCGCTGCTGAACCGGAGTTGGGGCTTCAACTGCAAACAACTCTCTTCTGATTTCATGTACTTCCACGTACCTGTCATCTATATATTGTGTGATGGAGGCAAACAATTTTTCTGATAATTGAAAAGATGCCCGATCATAGATGACCAGATAAACTGTCATCTCGTTTTTGAGCAAAAATTCTCCAATCACAGTAATGGCAACTTTTAAAGCCTGATCCTTAGGGTACCCGTAGGCTCCTGCCGAAATCAGGGGAAAAGCAATGCTCTCAAGTTGGTACTCTTTCGCTAAAGCCAGGGAATTCCTGTAACAATCAGTCAGCAGCTTTTCTTCATTTTTGCTGCCGCCCTGCCAAATGGGGCCCACGGTATGAATCACATATTTTGCCGGCAGTCGATAACCTTTTGTTATTTTTGCCTGTCCCACTGCGCAGCCGCCCAGGGTACGGCACTCTGCCAATAATTCCGGACCGGCAGCACGATGAATGGCTCCATCTACTCCACCGCCGCCCAGCAGGGTAGGGTTGGCAGCATTTACAATGGCATCGGCCTGCACTTTGGTTATATCATTACGAATGATTTCCAGCGGCATCAATACACCTCCTGTTCCGGCTTTACCTTACTGTACTTTGGTAGCCGCTCAGCGGCAAAAGGCTGAGACCGCTTCTTACCCTTTCAAAAGAGCTTAATAACGACCAATATCCTTGGCAATAGTATAGGCCGTCCGCGTCGCCTGCATTATATTCTTCGGTCCCAGGCAATCGCCAATCATATGAAAAGTCGGCGCACATTGACCTAAAACGGCAGCTTGCTCTGTCAGCGGCTCCTGTCCCGTCGCATAAATAACGGTTTCAGCATTAATAAATATTTCACCGTCAGGGCCGGCACAGTTAACGCCTTCTTCAGTGATGGCTACAGCTTTTGTGCGGAAATGAAGCTTCACTCCATGCCGCTTTAGCTCTCCGGCCACAACCATCCCCTGAACCATGTTCCCTGCGGCATTAATCCGGTCTCCCATTTCCACAATTTCCACGGCATGGCCGCGCAGGGCAAGATAAACAGCCAGCTCACAGCCTACCAGTCCGGCGCCCAGGATCACCGCTTTCCCCTTTACTTTTTCCGGATTTAGATAAGCATCTTCTGCTGCCAGCACCTTAGCGCCATCGATCCCCTCAACCTGAGGCACAATAGGACGCGCCCCCAGGGCAGCAATGATTACATCCGGCCTAAGTGCTCTTGCCAGTTCCGGTGTAACTTCAGTGTTTAGCCGCAGGTCAATCGGTGCGCGGGCAATCAATCTTTCCTGCAGCTCGATATATTCCCGCACATGCTTTTTAAAGGGAACATTCTCTTCACAGCGTATGCCGCCGCCCAGACGAGCGCTTTTCTCACACAATATGACCTGATGTCCCTCTGCCGCTGCCGTCAGTGCCGCCTGCATACCGGCAATCCCTCCACCGGCAATGAGCACTTTTTGCGGTTTAGCAGGCTGCAGACAGAATTTAGTTTCCCGCTCCCGGCTGGTTTCGGGATTAAGAGCACAGTAGATTTGACCCTGCATTAATCCTGACCAGCAGCTCATACAGCGAATACACTTTCTGATTTCGTCTTCCCTGCCGGCACGTGCTTTATGCGGCAGATCAGGATCACTCAGCAGACCCCGTGCGATGCCCACAAAATCTGCCTGTCCGGAAGCTATGATTTCTTCCATCATGCCCGGGTCGGTCAAAGCGCCTATGGCCACAACAGGCGTATTTTTTACATGTTTCTTGATTTCCGCCGCATATTTGACATTTACGCCATCATCAACAAACATGGTCGGAGAAAACTTTAGCCAGCTGTCACTGGTTAAGGTGCCATGCACACCCACCGAGACATGGATGATATCTGCATGACCTTCTAACTGCCGGGCCAAAGCAATACCTTCATCAAGATCATAACCATCCTCAAATTCTGTGGCGCTTATCCTTATTTCCACAGGGAAGTCACGGCCGCATTTTTTATGGATAGCATCACATACCGCCACCGCCAGGCGTGCCCGGTTTTCCACACTGCCGCCCCACCTGTCTGTGCGTCGGTTATAATACGGACTGAAAAATTGCTGCAGCAGCCAGCCGTGTCCACCATGTAATGTAACCATGCCAAAACCGCTCATTTTGGCAATAACGGCAGCATTGGCAAAGGCCTCAATGGTCTGTTCAATAATCTCTTCCGTCATGGGTAGACAGCGGCGCCCTTCAATCTCACATTCAGACGGGCCGTAAATTGGATTAACGGCTCCCGGCATACTATTAGCATAGCAGCCGGCATGGCAAAGCTCTGCAGAGGCAATGGCACCATGGCGGGAAATATAATCAGTCAGGCGGCAAAGAAAACGGAAAGAATTAAAATCGCTTAGATCAACACTTACGCCGCCGCGTGTTCCCCTGACCGGATCAACATGACATTCACCGACACAAACCTGGGCAGCGCCGCCAATGGCCTTTCGCTCATAATAAAGCAAAGCATCAGTAGAAAGGGTTTTGTCTGCTTTAATATCTACGTGTCCTGTTGCTGCGGCAAAAATTCTGTTGCGAAATAAAACATTACCTACCTGTTTGGGAGCAAAAAGATGAGGATATTTTAACATAATCGATTCTTGTACAGAGTCAGTACTCTGTACTACTCTCCTTTCCTGGATAAATTTTTCACAAGCAGTGCTGTCTGTATAGTTGATATTTTACCAATTTTCACTACTAAAATCTATCCCCCATTGTTCCCACTGACAAACCAAATATTTATTCTGTCTCCGCCGCCTGTACCCTGCAGCCGCCAACAAGATCGAGGGCGGCTGCAGTCTGTGCTATAATAAAAATGAGGCGGACATAAGCCGCCACAATATGCATGAAAGGATGATAATTGTGCTGGTACTAAAGGGGAGGTACAATACCGCCACAGTTTATACCGATAAGATTGAACCTGAGGCTGAAGCACAAATTATAGAGCTGCTGAACCAGGATTTTATTCAGGGTGCAAAAATTGCCATCATGCCCGATGTACATACAGGAATTGGTTGTACCATCGGCTTTACGGCAAATTTAGGTGATAAAGTAATCCCCAATATTGTCGGGGTAGACATTGGCTGCGGCATGCTAACCATCGAACTGGGCTCAAGGCAGATAGACCTGGCAGAACTGGACGATATTATCAACGCCCATGTACCCAGTGGTTTTAAGGTGCACAAAAGCAAAACAGCGCGTTTCCCTGCCCTGCAGGATTTATACTGCTACCGTGAGCTGAAAAATACAAAGCGCCTGGAAAGAAGCATCGGCACTTTAGGGGGAGGCAATCACTTTATCGAAGTAAATATCGATCAGGCAGAGAATAAATATTTAGTCATCCACACCGGCAGCAGAAATCTAGGCAAACAGGTGGCAGAATATTATCAAAGGCTGGCAGTGGAACTTTGCAGCGGCAAAGAGGAATATTACAAACAGCGGGAACGGCTGATTGAAGAATATAAAATGCAGGGCAGACGTAAAGAACTTAAATCTGCCCTGCAAAAACTGGAGTCACAGTACCAAAAGGCGGCTCCCAGCTATCCTAAATCCCTCTGTTACCTGGAAGGAGAATGGAGAGAAAGATATCTCCATGATATGAAAATCTGCCAGGACTTTGCCACCCTTAACCGCCGGGTAATAGCAGATATCATCCTGCAGCATTTGCTGGAGAAGACATTGGACTCATTTTCCCACTTTACTACCATTCACAATTACGTAGATTTTGCCGATAATATTATTCGCAAGGGAGCAATTTCAGCCAAAAAAGGCGAGAAGGTTATAATTCCCATTAACATGCGCGATGGTTCCATTATCGCCATCGGCAAAGGCAATCCTGACTGGAATTATTCCGCTCCCCATGGTGCAGGCCGCATCATGAGCAGAAGCGAAGCAAGAAAAGCTTTTAAGCTCACAGAGTATCAAGAGGCGATGGAAGGGATCTACTCCACATCTGTAGCCCAAACTACTATTGATGAAATACCGATGGCCTACAAGCCTATTGAGGAAATTCTCAAAAATATCAAGGATACTGCAGATGTCGTAGAGGTCATTAAACCTATTTATAACTTCAAAGCTAAATAAGAACGGTTAAGCAGATATCTCCTCTAAGACTCTTCATCTTCCTCATCATCTTCGGTAAATTTTTCCTCCTCCAGATGGAGGCTGACTTCAATGCGCACCAGTGAACGACGCAGCGAGACGCGTAAACTATGCACCTGTACTTCCTCAGATTGTTCAAGCAGAATAGCTTCTGCTTCACGGGCATCTCTTTCCGCACGTTCGAGGTCGATCTCCTCAGGACGCTGGGCAATGGTACTGAAAATATTTACCGCTCTGTCCTTTATTTCGGCAATGCCGCCGAAAACAGCCAGTTTCTTTTCCACACCATTATTAAAGATACGTAAGATGCCATCGCCCAGCACCGTGGAAACCGGCGCGTGACCGGCAAGCACACCAAGATCACCATCGATACAGCGCATAATAATCATATCGGCCTCTTCTTTAAATTTGACGCCACGAGGTGTGGTGATCTGCAGGTTGATTTTACGCTTATGGGCGAAATTATTCTGCTGTTCAGCCACTTTAACCACCCTGCGCTCTCTTGTATTTTTCCACAACCTCGTCAATGGTCCCTACATTGAGAAAATAGCCCTCCGGTATCTCGTCATGGACACCCTCCAAAATTTCTCTGAAACCGCGAACTGTTTCCTCAGTAGAAACATAACGTCCCGGAATAGATGTATAGCGCTCAGCCACATAAAAGGGCTGTGAGAGAAAGCGCTGAATCTTTCTGGCTCTGTTTACGGTTAGCTTATCTTCTTCCGACAGTTCATCAATACCTAAGATGGCCACAATATCCTGTAATTCCTTATAGCGCTGCAGGATACTCTGCACGGCACGCGCTACGTGGTAATGCTCCCCTCCCACAATGTTTGCTTCCAGGATGCGTGATGAAGAGCTGAGGGGATCAACAGCAGGATAAATCCCCTGCTCCACAATGGACCTGGACAGAACTGTGACTGCATCCAAATGAGCAAAAGTGGTTGCCGTTGCCGGATCAGTAAAGTCATCGGCAGGCACATAAATTGCCTGCACTGAAGTAATCGATCCGGATTTAGTCGACGTAATACGCTCCTGCAGCGCACCAATCTCATTAGCCAGCGTCGGCTGGTAACCTACAGCACTTGGTGTGCGCCCCAACAAAGCCGACACTTCCGAACCGGCCTGTACAAAACGGAAAATATTGTCGATAAAGAGCAGAACATCCTGCTGCCGCTGATCACGGAAATATTCAGCGATAGTCAGTCCTGTGAGTCCAACCCTCATTCTGACTCCCGGCGGCTCGTTCATTTGGCCAAAAATCAAAGCCGTATTGTCGATTACACCGGAATTTTTCATATCAAAATAAAGGTCATTGCCCTCACGGGTACGTTCGCCTACCCCCACGAAAACAGAATAACCACCGTATTCCTTAGCGATACTGTTAATCAGCTCCATAATCAGCACGGTCTTGCCTACTCCGGCACCACCGAAAAGGCCTATCTTGCCGCCTTTTGCAAAAGGACAGAGCAGATCAATAGCCTTAATGCCGGTCTCCAGTATTTCCGGCTGCGCAAGCTGCTCAACCAGCCTTGGCGGATCCCGGTGAATCGGCCAGCGCTCCTTAGTCTCGACAGCCGGCAGATTATCGATGGGATCACCCAGCACATTAACCATGCGCCCCAAAATCTCTTCCCCAACAGGCACTGATATGGGAGCACCGGTATCTACTGCTTCCATACCTCGCCTCAGGCCTTCTGTGGGGTGCATAGAAATACAGCGCACTGTGTGATCGCCAAGATGCTGCATAACCTCAAGCACAATCTTTTCCCCATCAAGCTCTATTTCGACAGCATTATATAAAGCCGGTAATTCATCTTCAAAGCGAACGTCAATAACTGCGCCGATAATCTGAACAATTCTACCTTTATTTTTACCTGCCATCTAGTTCACCTTTACTCAAAAAAATTTGCACTGCCCACAATCTCGTTAAGTTCCTGCGTGATTCCTGCCTGACGTTTACGATTATACATCCGGGTTAATTCCTCGATAATTTCCCGGGCATTCTTATCAGCTGCATCCATATTGACCATGCGGGATGCCTGTTCACTGGTATGTGATTCCGAAAATGCTCTAAAAACATTCATGTGTAAATACAGCGGAATTAAGTGATCGATATAAGTATGAAGATCCGGTTCATATTTCCGCCCATTTTCAGCTGTCTTGTTAATTACCCCTGCACTTACCGGGAGAATTCTCTCCACATAGGGCACGTAGCTGAGCACAGTCTCAAAATGTGTATATGCTATAAACACCTCTTCCACTTCACCGGACAGATAAAGCTCCACCAACAATTTTGCCAGACTTTCGGAGCCATAATAAACATGTGCATCTGCCACATCAATGACAGAGCGAATAATGTTTTTCCCTTTCTTTTTTAAATACTCGTAGCCTTTGTAGCCAACGGCAATTATTTTTTCATTTTTACCCTGCTCCATATGTTCCAAGGCTGCTGCCAGGATGTTGGCATTGTAGCTGCCGGAAAGACCGTGATCACTGGTAAAGATGATATAAAGGGAATTCTTTACGTCGCGTTCCCGGTAGAACACATGTGCTGCAGCCTCCTCCTCGCCGGCAAGCCCTTCAACTATCCGTTTCAATTCAAAGTAAATGGGACGGACACCTTCCAGTTGCGCCCTCACCCGCTGCAGCTTGGTGGAGGCAACCATGTCCATAGCTTTAATAATCTGTCCCGTGGAGCTGACGTTTGCTATTCTGCGCTTAATGTCCCTCAACGAAGTCATAGCGGTGCCTCCTTGCAAAGATAATTAGCTGCTAACTGTAGTGATACTTTTCTTTGACTTCAGCTATCACTACATCAATCTTCTCGGCAAGTTTTTCCGAAATCCTGCCGCTATCCCTGATTTCCTGCTTAATCTCAGCAGCATGTTTATCTACATACTTAATCAATTCTTTCTGGAATTTGAGGATCCGGCCAACTTCTATCTTTTCCAAATGCCTATTGCTCAGAGCATAGAGAATCAAAACCTGATCCTCAACGGGCATCGGTTTATACTGAGGCTGTTTGAGAACCTCCATGATCCGCTCGCCATGGTTCAAACGATCCAGAGTATTCTGATCCAAATCGGAACCAAACTGGGAGAAAGCAGCTAATTCTTTATACTGCGCAAACTCAATACGCAGAGGGCCCGCCAGTTCTTTCATGGCGGGAATTTGCGCTGAACCTCCCACCCTGGAAACAGAGAAGCCGGGATTAATAGCCGGACGAACACCATGGTGGAACAGATCAGCTTCCAGATAGATTTGCCCGTCTGTGATGGAAATAATATTGGTTGGAATATAAGCTGAAATATCCCCTTCCTGGGTTTCAACAATAGGTAAAGCCGTCAAAGTGCCTCCGCCATTTTCTTCACTTAGACAGGCGGCACGTTCTAACAGCCTGGAGTGCAGGTAAAAGATATCGCCCGGGAAAGCCTCGCGGCCCGGTGGGCGGCGCAGCAGTAAACTAATGGCCCGGTAGGCCACCGCATGTTTGGACAAATCATCGTAAACCACCAGGACATCCTTGCCCTGATACATCCAGTGTTCTGCTATGGCACAACCGGCATAGGGAGCAAGATACTGCAGTGAAGCGGGGTCGCTGGCTGTAGCTGCCACTACTGTCGTGTAATCAATAGCCCCTGTTTCCCTGAGCACTTTGATAATTCGGGCAACCGTTGATGCCTTTTGCCCAATTGCTACATAGACACAATAAACATTTTTGTCTTTCTGATTAATGATTGTATCTATGGCAATGGCAGTCTTCCCTGTTTCACGATCACCAATAATTAACTCCCGCTGCCCTTTTCCGATCGGCACCAGAGCGTCGATGGCCTTGATACCGGTCTGCAGCGGCTGGTTCACTTCACGGCGCATAATCACGCTGGGAGCAGAGTTCTCCACTTTGCGGTATGCATCCGCGGCAATAACACCCTTGTCATCAATAGGCTCACCCAAAGCATTAACAACACGTCCCAGCATGCCGTCACCCACCGGCACTTCAGCCATTCTGCCGGTCAGCTTAACAGGGTCACCTTCTTTAATACCTGCGTCAGAACCCAAAATGATGGCACCGATACTGTCCTCATCCAGGTTCAGCGCCATGCCATAAATGCCGTTATTAAATTCCAGCAGCTCACCGCTCATGGCACTGTCTAAGCCATTGATACGGGCGATACCGTCTCCAACTTGTATCACGGTACCAACCTCTACAAAACCCGGTTTAGACAAGTAACTTTCTACCTGCTGCTTCATCACTTTGATTACTTGATCAGGATTAACTATCATTCATAATGCCTCTCTTTAAACGTGCTTTCATATTGTTTAAGTGAGTTCTCACTGTACCGTCAAAAATATGCCCGTCTACCAGGACATAAAACCCACCAATCACATCTGGATCTACTGAGGCTTTAACCTCCACCTGCTTATTGCTTTTCTGCGCCAAGATGCGGCGGATAGACTCGATTTGTTCGTCTGTAAGTGCTTTGGCAGAGACAACCTGCGCTTCGATGATACCAAAACGCTTGTCTATACGCTCAATGTATTCCGCTAATACGGGCACAATTAATGACTCATGATTATTGCGTACCATCTGATACAAAAAATCCTGTAGATGTTGAGCAAGCTGCCTGGGCAAGGCTTGCTGAAAAAGCTGGATTTTATCAGCATCGGGAATATGCTGCTGCACAAGAAAAGACTGCACATCAGGGTGTTTAAGGGTATCTCTGAGCAAAATCGCCTGTTCTAAATCCTTCGCCATAGTATCCTGCTTTTCTGAAATTGCCAAGAGTGTCTCAGCATAGTGAGCCCTTAATGCTTCCATTCTGCTTCCTCCAGCTGCGCAATTGCTTCTTCCAGCAGCCTATTTTGAGCCTCATCATCCAATTTTTCCATGATATACTTTTCTGCCAGCAAAGTAGCAAGTTCGATGATATAGAGATGTGTTTCTTCCTTCAGGCGCTTTTTCTCTTCTGCCAGACTTTCTAAAGCCTGCTCTTTAATCTGAGAGGCTTCTTCTCTGGCATTTTCCAAGATCACACTGCTTTCCTCAGCCGCCTGCAGGCGTGCAGCCTCAAGGAGCTCTGCCCTTTCTTTCTCTATCCCCTGCATTTTTTGCTCATACTCAGCTTTAAGCTCGTTGGCTTTAGCCATCATCGCCTCTGCATCATCCAGCTTGCTTTGAATTCTTTCGGTACGCCGGCGCATAAACTCTTGAACAGGTTTATACAAAATATAACTTAAGGCGGCAGCCAGAATGATCCCGTTTATTAATTGAATGACAATACCGCTGAGGGTCTGAAAATCCAAAGCAAAAACACGCCCTTCCGGCACCGTCTGAGCTGCCAGCAGCATAATTCGACTAGGCAATAGAAACGCCTCCTTCCCCTCTCTTGCGTCAAAAACAACCCCGGTTTAGCCCAGGTAAGTGAGTAAAATATCTATCAGTGGATTAGCAAATAACATAATAATTGCAATCAAAAGCCCATAGATACCGGACGTTTCCCCCATGGCCAAACCGATAAACATGGCACTCCTAATAGAGTCAGCAGCTTCAGGCTGCCTGGCCATTGATTCAATCGCCTGCGCGCAAATTTTGGCCTGCCCAAAGGTGGTAGTAATTCCGTTTAAAAGCGCAATGGCAGCCGCAATATGCGCTACACTAATCACAATTGCCAATTCTAGCATAATAACTCCTCCAATCATCATTGTGTCTGTTAGCTATTTGTAGTTGTCAGCGCACTTAATAAGTTAATCAACCGCACCTCTAACATACATGAGACTGATAACAACAAAAATATATGTTTGCAGAGCCCCAAACAGCACGTCAAAAAAAGCGTGCAGCAGTGCTGGGACACCGATCTGCACAAACAACGGCGTCAGTGCATAATAGAGCGTGAGAATAATAGTGCCGGACAGCATATTACCGAAAAGCCGAAAACTCAACGAGACCGGCTTAGATAATTCCCCCAGTAAATTCAGAGGGAAAAATATTGGATGTGGCTCAATAAAGCTCTTCAAATAACTGCCTTTGCGGTGTCTGATCCCCATATAAAGCATAAGTATAAATGTCGCCAAAGCAAAAGCAAAGGTAGTCGCCCAGTCTGCTGTCGGTGCCCTCAAACCAAAAACACTAAACAAACTGCAGGAAAGGATAAAGATAAAGACCATAAAGAACCAGGGTGAAATATAGGTAAGTTTTTCGCCCAAACTATCAAGGGCAAAAGCGTCAAAAGTTTCCACAATCGCCTCGATGACGTTTTGGAAACCTGTAGGAATGTCCTTAAAGCTGCGGAGTTTAATCCGGACAATCATGGCGAGCACAATTAAAACCAGCATGATTATCCACGTATTAACAATTGTTTCTGTAATCCAAATTTCCCGACCTGCCACCTGCAGCACCCAATAGTTTTTAATTTCCAAGCCCACTGATTCATCACCACCTTTCTGCCGCTTAATTTTAATTAGCTTTTTGACGAATATTTACATAATAAAGAGATATTTGGAAAGCCATAATACCCGCCGTTGCTCCCCATAAACTTATCTGTGGCACAACGGCACCTATCAGCAGCGCCACACCGGTAAGCAGAAGCCGAAAAAGATGCTGGAGGCTAACATAGACCCCGGCACTTTTCTTTTCCATGCTGAGGGCTTTGTCTACAGCGCGTTCCAGGAGATAGACTTTGGCGATACTGACAGCTGAACCTAAGACTACGCCAAACATAAAGGGCAGAAATGCCAGGGAGCGGTAATAAAGGACGGAAAGGAAAATACAGACAGCTGCCGTAACTAGTATTGCCAAAACCATTCTCTTTGTTAAAGCAGAAATTTTCATCATGCCCCTCTTCCTTTGCTTTCCTGGTTATTGTTTGCCTGCGGTCATGTCAAATAAAGACTTAATGGCAGCCCCTGCACCCAGCAGAGAAAAAATCAAGAGCAGCCAAGGCGACGTCCCCAGCAGGCTGTCCAAAAACCTGCCCAACAGGACACCAACGAAGATCGTTGCTGCCATAGTAATTCCTATCTGCGAGAAGTTGGCTAAAGCACGCAAAGTTTCATTGTTTTTAGATTGCTCATCTTTATTGTGCTGTTTACTCAAGCCAGCTTCCTCCTCACCGAAAAAAAAGGTACTCTAAACATAATTATATAGAGCACCTTACTCTCACTTGAATATAAATCGCTGAAATTATGCAAACAGAACCAAGCTTTCACCCTTAAACACTATATGCAAGCGCTTCTTCTTAAAAACAGCCACTTTTAGCTAGTATAGCCTGCATATTATGATTTAATGTAGTTTTTACCGACTTTTCGACATTTATATTGTAGCACATAACTTTTTTTATGACAAGCAGGAAAATGTCAACAAAGTCAAATTTATCAATTGTGAAAAAGCTAAACCATTCTTTTGGATAATTCTCTGAGGGCAGTCTGATAGGCCAGATACTGATGCTCGTCTTTTATCTCCTGATAATCAAAAGCAGGATCTTTTCTCCTGCAGATAAGTCTCGCCAGGTAATGCAGAAAGTGGGGGTTTCTTACTAACAGGGGACCGATCACATAGGTGCCAAAAAAATTTTTTTCCCGCAGACCTTCCTGCTTACTGCTTTCATTTGCTCCGATACCGAATTCCACTTTAAACAAATAATTGTCAATCGCATACACCATGCTTGCTTTGTTAACGAAGCCAATTATCTTTTCTGTCAGAAAATCTGTGCTGTAAACAATGTCAGCTGCTGTCCTGGTTTTACTTCTTTCTGTATAAAAACTGAAGATCTTTAAAGCATCATGCTTTTGACCGTCAAGATCACGAATATACTGGCCGAATATTTCCAGAGAATTCCCCGTTGCCAGCATTACCAGGCCGTCATCAATGGCATTACTTAATTCATGTTTATAGCGCAGCAGATCCTTCAACGCTACCAGCTGGTTCTTTTCCGTGCCGGAACCAAGATAAATAAAGTCATAATCAGAAAAATTGATCTCATCACCAACAGTGCTGCGCTCAACAATGACTTCTATCTTCTGCTCCATTAAATGTTTTGCCAAGATCTTAATATTGCCAACCTCACCGTACAGGTTTAATAAATCGTGATATAAATGCAGTATCTTTAGTATCATATTTTCACCTTATCCGTATATTTTTTCTTGTCCGCAAAACAAGTCAAGACATATATTTTTCCTACAGAAGTATCGCGAATTACCTCCATCATCTTGTCCAAGTCCGGGGTAATGCTGATCTTATCTGCATCAATGCCGCTATGATCGAACCTGACAGCCAGATCATAGGCATACTTCCCTGCCAGAATTACTCTTTTGACATGATCATTTTGCAGCAGCTCGAAATCTATATCCCAAAGCCATGATGTTTCACTGGTATAATATTTTCTGCTGACACTATCTACAATAATAACAGCGGTGCACTCTTCCTGTTGGTTGGCGATAAACATTAAAGACTGATTATAGGAAATAGAGTTTTCATGTTTTGAGATAATCATCATGCCCTTTTTTTGGGCAAACTCAAATTCGATGACCCTGTCTTTTTTCAGCACATAATTATTCAGGGAGGCACATATTGCTTCTCCTTCTACCCCTAAAAGGCTGGCCACGGTAAAAGCTGTAAGGAGGTTATAAATATTATAAAAGCTCTTAAAATTAAGCTCGATTCTATATTGATGGTTGATGGTAAAGTTGCCCTCTGCAAAATCTATGGCTGTCACAGAAAAATCAGGCCGCTGCCTTTGATGCCCGCAGCTATAACATTTGTATGAGCCGATATGATTATAGTGGTAATAATCATAGGTCATTTTTTCTTTACAGTGAGGACAATATGCTCCGTCATTATAAACGCTGGAGCTTGTTTCCTGACTGAGAGAATTTTTTTCTATCCCGAAATAAGTAACATTTTCTCTGTTCATACCCATCATGGAGGATAAAGGATCATCTGTGTTGAGTACCAGATGCATATTATCCGTTACTCCTTGTGCAATAATAGAGTAAACTTCCTCAGGATGACCGTTCCTTGTCAGCTGATCCCTATAGAGGTTGGTGACAACATAATATTTGGGCGTAATATATTTTAAAACATGCCTGGTATACCTCTCATCAACTTCTAAAACCAAAGCATCCTTTTTAATCCTGCCGGTGAAGTCGGAAATTCTAAGCAGTAAAGTAGTAATACCCTCAATCTGATTTGAACCTTCAAAATTGTAACCGACAGCAAAACCATTCTCAACCAGCACATCATTAATCATGCCTGCCGTAGTAGTTTTCCCGTTACTGCCGGTGATGAAAACTATATTCTCAGGCAAAAGCAGCTGTGACAAAATGTCGGGATAAAGCTTAAGTGCAATCTGCCCCGGCAAACTGCTGCCCCGCCCCATAAGATATCCTATTAAATATAAAATTTTAGTTATCAGAATGACAAAAAATTTTTTCATTTCTTCACCTATATTCTTTATGGTTTCTGTATTATCTATTGCTTATCTTGATTACTTTCATACTAATTGTAGCATCTAATATTTACAGATACAATTAGAAGTTAGTAATAGGTTGAAAGAGTAATGGTGGAGGCATAGGAAACGAAATTAGCCACAAGCCTAAGGGTAAAGGCTTGTGGCTAACTCTTGTTTACACTACCTGCTGACTGCAGACACAGTCAGCATCTTGTTGATAATACTGCTGTATGTTCGTTAATTCTCTTTCTTTCTCCACAGCAATACACCGCTCAGCAGCATAACTGCACCCCAGACTGCTGCTGCCGACTGCCCAGCAGTGCGCGGCAGTTCCGGAGCAGCATTAACATCAACTGTACAGGTAGCTGTCAAGTTCCCATCCACTGTCCGCACAGTTATGATTGCAGTTCCTGCCGCCAAGGGGGTAACCTTCCCAAAAGCATCCACTTTGGCAACACTTTC